>ERZ795047.156-NODE-156-length-87496-cov-30.554591_pt1 | contig 87496 bp, 78 predicted proteins | sample MGYA00375131_ERZ795047 | MGnify/ENA primary metagenome ERZ795047 (study PRJEB30176, sample SAMN05720228) | activated sludge metagenome | isolation source: Anaerobic digester | place: Japan | collected 2015-05-20 ... | reverse complement strand
AACCCAGTTTATTAATCGGGATTAAAAATCCTAATAACTAAAGAGCTGGGATTACAAAACTTAGCGACCTGAGGGAAGCAGTAAAAATACTTTCAAGAATTAAATTCTTTAAAATATCTAATGCTCCCAAAAGTTCTGACCCAAAAGCATCAGAAAAATGGCTTCAAAAAAATTGAAAATAGTGAAAACGAATACAAAATTTTTTTAAAATCTTGGAGAAATAAAAATTTTAAATTATGAGTGTACCAGAAATGGTTCCAGTTAGTTCTTCCAATATTGAAAGTATTGGTTATGACGAACAAAACGAACAAGTTTATGTGAAATTCCTTAATGGAAGTCTTTATGTTTATAAAGATGTTCCTTTACACGAATTTGAAAATTTACGAGATGCACCTTCGTTAGGTTCATATCTCCATAGAAACTATAAAAATGTTTATCCATATGAAAGAATTGAGTAAAAACCTAATAAAAATAAACCAACAACTCAAACGAATTGAAATCAAAGAATTTGAAATCGAAAATCAAATCGTTTTCAATTACTTTGACAAACTTCCTGAAAGTGAAAGAGGTGAAAAATTGCTAAAGGCAATTTACATTGGTGTATTGGCATTTATGGAAGACCGTATTTCAACTTTTCTTTCAAAAACATCCAATGAATTGGGAACAGAACTCGAAAGTTTGAAAATGATATTTGAAATGAAGAAAGAACTTTTCTATAAATCAACTATCAAAGGAAGTTTAGCAGAAAATGAAATTGCAGAATTTTTAAACCAATACTTTGCAGACAAAAAACTAAATGACAAAGCGTTTTTAACGGGTAATACAGCAGGTAAATTACCGAAAAACAAAACAGGCGATATAATTTGTGAAGTAAACGGAACGCCTGATTTGAAAATAGCTATTGAATGTAAGTTTGACAAAAGTGTTGATTTAGGAGACATTCAAAGTAAAGATATTTTCACACGTAAATCTGATACAGCTTGGAGTCAGCTGATAGAAGCACAAGCCAACAGAGACAGCATAGTGAGTTTGATCGTTTTTGATATTTCCTTAGTACATAAATCTATTCTTAATAATTTTGAAAATGTGGGTTACATTCCGGGAGTTGGTTTTGTTGCTATAATCAATTCACAAAAAGGCGATTACAGCAATTTAACTATTGCTTATATGCTAGCGAGAGACATTGCTTTAAATGCAAAAGAAATCGAACTCGACAAAGATATTTTGGCAATAATAGTAAACCGAATCATCAAAGACATCAACGAAGTATTGACAATAAAATCACTTGTTCAAAAAAACATTGACAACAACAAAGAAATTTTAAAGCAGTTGGAAAAATCAATCTTATTGATGGAATTCAACCAAGAATATTTAAAACGCTTTTTAAGGGAAGGAACATTAACAAAAAAAGACTTGCTTGACTTCTATTCGGGAGAAGATATAAAAGACAAATACCGTTTAATTGAAAAGGAAATAAATGTACTATAAAGAGGAAAGCCAATCCATAGGTGTAAGCACATTTGCAATTACTCACGAGTTGTATATTCATTTGGTGTTCGTGAACTTTGTTTCGCACAAGCCCACACCCAATCCAAAAATTGCAAAAGAGCTTCCACCTTTGTCACCCGAAGGAAAAATTATTTTTTTAAAATCCCTTCCCTCTAAAATTTTTAGAACAGCTAGTACACAAACCAAACAGACAGAAATATAGAGACTAACAAAATGACAGCAAAAACATAGCAATACAGCGACTTGACACTGATGGAGGACAGAATGTAAGCCGCTAACAGGCGTTTGGCTCAATGGTGGATGACGTGGTGAATTGAACATTCTACCGCGCATCAACTTTTGTGGTGTATTGACAGTTTAGTGCTCCGAAATACGCCACTGCGGCAAGCGGCAAAACGTTATACATAATATTATAAAAGTTTCACAATCGAAGGAAAAAAAGACCGTTACACCTTGTTAAGTAAAAAAACTTTAATAAATTTACGCGAATATTTTAAGGAATTTAAACCACGGAAATGGTTGTTTGAGGGTGAAAATGTTGGGCAGTATGCTGATAGTAGCATTTAAAATTTTTAAAACAGCTTTAGCTGCTGCCAATATAAAAAAGAAGGTTTCAATACACAGTCTTCGGCATTGTTTTGCAACTCATTTATTAGATAATGGTACTGATTTGAAATATATTCAAAGTTTGTTGGGACACTCGAGCAGTAAAACTACTGAAATATACACACATATTACAGCAAAAGGATTCGATCAAATAAAAAATCCGTTGGATAAATTAGATATATAATGAATTTAAAGCACACAAATTTGAAATTAACAAATTGGATAGGTGTACCTTATTTCAATTGCATACTAAATTTAATAGCATAATTATCAGCTACATAAATAACACAAACAATAATATAAAGTCAAAACATATGCACCGTAAGTGCACTTACACAGATGTTATGCACAAGCGGAGAAAACTTGAAAATTTCAAATTATGACTTATTTGCAAAAATGCTATACGAATATGGAAATATTAAGAAATAGGTTAAAACTAACACTTTTAATAACAATCTTTCTGTTCCCTACATTAATATTTGGGCAGAATCCTAAAAGTATTATTAAGGACTTTAACAATGATGGATACAAAGACACCTTAGAAACTAATTATGACGGTGGCAGTGGTTTTGGCGGCACTTATCTCAGCTTAATAAATGGAAAGACAAAAGAAATTTTTGAACTTAATGATTTTGGTTGTTTTTGCGACATAAAGAAAATTATTTTAATTCCTCCAAAACTGATGCAATTAAGAAATAAACCGTTTTTAGAAGCGATTAAAAAAGAATTGTTACCTGCAAGAAGAAATTTCCCAGATGCTTCCTTGCAATGGCTCATTTCGGCAAATATAAATAACAAGAAATTATCAAATAACAGTTATTACGACTTGTTCATAAAAACCCCACCTCAATGGATTCCAGGAAAAATAGAACTACCCAACACTTACTATATTGATGTTTCGGGAGACACTCTACAAAAATTGTATTTTGCTGATAATGAAAAACCCACATGGTATAATCCAAAAAAGAATAAAGGATGGTTAGTTTATTATGCTCATAATCATTATCAAAATCAAAAGGGAAACAGTTTGGTTTTAGTTGATGCTTCCACAAAATATAAAGTGTTTCGAACATTTCATGGTGTAGTTGTAACAAAAGGGAATTTACATACCTGGGTTTTTGTTACTGACTACCAACTTACTGGAGCGCCGGAAAAATTAAGATGGAAATCTATTGAAGACGTTGTATTAATTGATAAATATCTTATCTTACAATTGATTAACTCAAAGGCATTTTCAAATCCTATTTTCATTATAGATATTGAAAAAGGATTTACTGGCAGATTAAGATGTAATGATAATTTTTTCAAATCATATAGAATTGATAAAGAAAATTTTATTGTAGAAAGTAACAAAGCAACTAAAACATATAAATTACAAAAACTCTTTAGTGAATTGAGCAAACAATGAACCGCCAGTGCATAACAGGCGGTATATTTTATTGCCGAGATAGTGCGGGTTTTTAGATTCTATAAGGATTTATAATCCGATTTAAACATAATTCCAGTCAATTTTCATATATATGTGATATGAATATACAGAACCGCATAACAGGGGAAGTGTATTTTTTAACAAACACGGTAATGGATGTAACGCTAGTTTGAACCCTGTTAATTAATCAGGATTAAAAATCCTAATAACTAAAGAGCTGGGATTGCAAATTCCAGCGACCTGAGGTGCTTACCGATTATTCTTTATTTATTTGCGAGAAAATGAAAATTTGTAATTTGCCTTGCAAGGTTTTAAAATGCAACACGAAATAACTTATGCGATTTGAAGAAATAATCATAGAATTAAGTTACAACTGCAATATGAGTTGAATAATGTGCGGATTTGGTATAGACGCAAATCCATTCAATAAAAACAAATTTTTGTCTTTTGAGAAATACAAAACAATTTTGCACCAAATTGGCGACAAGACAAAAACAATCCGCCTAAATGGTCGTGGAGAAAGCACAATACACCCCGATTTTGTTGAGATTTTGAATTACACAAAACAACATTTTCCGCAACTCAATATAAATTTGTTTTCAAATTTTTCATTCAATAACAAAAAAATTATTGATGCTTTGATTGCAAATGGTGTTCAACTTTTTATTTCAATGGACAGCCCGAAAGCAGATGAATTGTCAGCAATCAGAAAAGGAGCAAATTTTCAATTTATTGAAAATAATATCAAGCAACTCCAAGAGTTGCCCAATCGCCCTTTTGTTATTTTTACTATACAAGAGGCGAATATAAACCGTATTTTTGAAATGGCGGAGTTTGCGTTTGAAAATAATTGTCAAATTTTGTATAACACCATTCGCAGAGATGAAGGCGTTGAAGTATTTATTGAAATTGTCAAACAAAATTATCAGTCAATTTTAGAACAATTTAAGCAAATCGGAAAATTATACGCTAATTCAGAATTGCAATTTTTTTATCCCGACCAACTCGCAGGTGTTGAATTGCAAACCGAAAAACCGACTAAAACGCACGGAACAATGAAACAATGTCCTGCTTTAGAAAAAGAATTGTGCATTTTGTACGACGGTACAGCAACACCCTGTAATATGTTTAATCCATACACTTACGGAAATATTTTTAATCAATCGTTAAGTGAAATATGGGAAAGTAAAGAAAGAAAAATTTTTTTGAGTTCTCACAAGTGTCATTATTATTGTCAGAATTGTGCAAATTTAGGAGTTTAAAATATGAGTTATTTATCAAATGTTCCATACGGCAAGATTTTATATTATTGGTACGAAAAATTATCGCATAATCCATACAGAAAGAAGTTCTTATGGACTAAAATTATTGAAATAATCGCCTTCAAACGGCATAGTAGCAAGCAAAACAATAAAATTTATCAATATGTAGATTTTCTGCAACCAATCGCAAACGACATTTCGGAAAATCCGATTGTCAGCATTGTTGTGCCGACTTTTATTAGAAATCAAAAAGATATAAATGACATTGAAAATCTTTTGCTGTCTATTTCAAAGCAAACGGTAAAACCCGACAATATTATTATCGTAGATGATTTTTCGCCAATTTCTTATTCATTCCCCGAACACATACAAGTTTATCGACAAACCAAAAATTCGGGACCAGCGAAAGCACGAAATTGGGCCAAAAAAAATGCTGTTGAAAATAAATCGGACATTATCGCTTTTACCGATACCGATTGCATACTTTCAGAAAATTGGGTTGAAACGATAATAAAATCATTTCAGCAGTCAAAAGATTTTCAGATATTGTCGGGCAACACAATTTCTTATGATAAAAATTGGTTTGGAATATATCACAATATTAACGGAACTTTGAACGGTCGAAAATTCAAAGACAGTGAGCGACTTTTGTACGGAACAACAGCAAATTTGTCTACAACTCGACAAGTTGCTGAAAATATTGATTTTAGCGAAGAGTTTTCGTTAGCCGCAGGCGAAGACATTGAGTTTTGTTTTCGGGCAAATCACGATTGTTTTGCGATAAAACACATTCCTCAAATGATTGTTTTTCACAATTACGGTTACACAAACGGACTTTGGAAAAACCTAAAATCATTTACTCGTCAATTCATGAGATACGGACAGGGCGAAGTTACTTTATTACAAGAAATTCCAGAATATTACGTTTATTTTGACAAAACAGAAGAAATAACAGCAGTATGAAACAAATTTTAATAACAGGCGGTGCAGGTTTTGTCGGCTCTCATTTGTGCGAGAGATTACTAAACGAAGGAAATAAAGTAATTTGTTTAGATAATTTTTTAACAGGTAACAAGCAAAATATCAATCATTTAATAGAAAACCCAAATTTTAAAATTGTAGAACACGACATTTGCGAGCCGTATTTTACGGAAATTGACGAAATTTATAATTTGGCGTGTCCTGCCTCGCCTATTCATTATCAATACGATGCTATAAAAACCGTCAAAACTTCGGTATTAGGAACAATTAATGTTTTGGGGTTGGCAAAGCGGACAAATGCGAAAATTTTACAGGCTTCCACGAGCGAAATCTACGGCGACCCAATTGCGCACCCTCAAAACGAAAGTTATTGGGGAAATGTAAATCCGATTGGTATTCGTTCTTGCTATGACGAGGGCAAACGCTGTGCCGAAACGCTATTTATGGATTACCACCGACAAAACAATGTTCGTATCAAAATAGCAAGAATTTTCAACACTTACGGAACTCATATGCAAGCAAATGACGGTCGAGTTGTTTCAAATTTTATCGTTGAAGCATTGCAAAACAAGGATATAACCATTTACGGAAACGGTCAACAAACCCGAAGTTTTCAATATGTTGATGATCTAATTGACGGACTGATTCGTTTAATGAACACGCGTGACAACTTCGTTTCGCCTGTAAATATCGGCAATCCAACAGAGTTTACAATTTTGGAATTAGCGGAAAAAATAATAGATTTGACAAATTCTAAATCAAAAATCAAATTCTTTTCAGCCGTTCAAGACGACCCGAAACAACGCTGTCCTGACATTTCGTTAGCGAAAGAAGTTTTGAATTGGCAACCAAAAATTGACCTTGAAAGCGGATTGAAAAAAACAATTGAGTATTTTGAAAATATACTAACCGATTAAAGACTAAATCCACTGCTGCTAACACACGCCTATGGTCACAGGCTGGCTGACGTGTAATTTGGAGGTTTTGCTCCCGCATTCACTTTGTAGCTTGGCGACAGTGAACGCTCCCGCAAGCCGCCAATGTCCATAGACTCGGGCGTTAGGGGTCAGGCTAAACGATAATGCAAACGAGACAGAAAGTGCAATGAGTAAAAGTTATCTTATAGTATTTCACGGACAAATCGTTAACGACAAAATCGTTGACATTGGTGACGACCCATGTTTTGACTGTCCACCAAGTTGGGGCATTTGCAGACCATCGACAAGAAAAAGTGTGAAAGTTGGAGATACTTTAATTTTTATTGCAAAGGTTGACAACGACTATTTTCTAAAAGGATGGTTTAAGGTTGGCAATAAATTGGACTATCCCTTTGCTTTACAACAATTTCCTTCAAGACAAAATGTTATTATTTCTAAAACAATTTCAAGCCACCCCATCAAATGGCGTTATAAAAACTTACAGAAAAGTTACTACAAGACACACGGACAAACAACGCCAAATTTCTTAATCCAACTTGATACAGGTAGTGGAACTTTTTATCAAAGCCAAACTGACGACCACGAAACGGACAATTGGAAGTGTAGAAGAATTTTTCATTGCACTTCTAAACAATTTGAGAAATGTATAGCCGCAAACAATTGTTTAAAAAGTAGTGAATTACTTACAGCTAATCAATACAAAAATTATGTTGTTGCTGACAAAAATCATTGGGCTGACTTGGATAATTTGAGAATCACTTTTGATGAAATAAAAAAAGCAACAAACTTTCCGAAAAAAATTCGGACACCAAAAGGACAACACAATGTTATGCGGTTTGACGATTATAAAGAAAAACTTTTTGCATTCATTGAAAAAAGGAAAAATGATGCTAAAAAATAGGCAACATAATTTCGGACAGACAGAAGCCCATACCCTGGTCCGCGGGCAAGTAGATGGCCCGTTTGAGTATTTGCATTTTAACGGGAATAAATTGGTGAAAATTGATGTGATTAAGAATGTGTTTAGATAATGTGATATTAAACAATCAATCATAAATAAAAAAAATGAAACATTGGATATTTATTGCAAATGACAACGATTGGGATTGGCGAACCAATCAAAAAGTTGGTGAAATTGAAAATTGGCCTGCATATGGAAAAAGAGACTCAAAAGAAATTTTTCAAAGCTACAAGTAGGCGATAAAGTAATTGGATATTTCTCAGGGAAATCAAAATCTTTTGTTTCAATTGGAGTGATTGAAAAATCTCTTTCACAAGATCCAAATAAAAAAGAAATTGCTATTAGAAAAATCTGCGATTTACAAAGTCCTATGAGTCTTGGCAGAGTACGGCAAATAAAACCTTTTGACAATAAATTAAGTAATAATGGTAAGCTAAATACAACCGTAATTCCTTTAACCCTTGATGAGTATAATCTTCTAATGTCAATTATTCACGGTGCTTTTTTAGATGTTTATGATGATGTTGATTCCGATTTAAACTCGGTGGATATGCCGATTAAAGAAGCTTTAAAACTCAGACCAGCCAAGCAGATAAGTAATTCAACCACATGGATTCGGGATTCAAGAATTTCAAAAGCAGCTCTGAAACACGCAAACTATATTTGTGAATTTGCTACTAAATCAGATAACCATGAAAGTTTTATTGCAAATTACACAAAAAAAATTATGTTGAAGCACACCATTTGATTCCGATGAAAGAGCAAGAAAATTTCAAATACTCACTTGATAATGCAAGGAATATTATTGCTTTATGTCCAAATTGTCACAGAATGATACATTACTCTGAACAATCGATTCGGAAAGCGAAAATTACTGAAATATTTGAAAAACGAAAAAAAGATTTAGATGCTTACAAGATAACTTTATCCGATTTATATCGAATGTATAATGTATAGAAAGATGTGAGAAAGCCTTCTAAAAGGTCAAAAAACCAGCCAACAACTATTGTATAAGTAATGGCAGGGTAAGTGGTTAATATCAAGGGTTGTAGCCATCGAAGCGAGGATTTGGAATCCAGTATTGCTAATTACTTAGACGTTTATTTTTTTCAAAATTCAATTCCTGATAATTATAGATGAAATTGCAAATTCCATCGACCTGGAAAATCAGCACCTATTCCAAGAAACATAGCAGGTTACAGGAATCTGTAAGTTTTCTTTTTCATCCAACCAACAATCAATTATTGTAGATCGAATAATTTACCGCTAACATTGCTCCGAATCCCAAATTCTTGCCGTTGGCCCACCTTGTTTCATTCATCAAACAACGCTTCGAAATCGCTGAATGAAACCGATAAAAATTTTTAGTACAAATCTTGTAAATTCAAAACTAATATCTTAAGTTTGAAGTCGGATACCGACATTTTTTCCAATTAAAACTTTTCAAAGAAAAACATCATCAATATTCTAAAAACAGGAGGATATCACTATGGCAGACGTAATTAAAAATGCTTTTTTGGCAGGGCTGGGATTGGTTTCGCTTACGCGAGAAAAAGCCGAAGAATTTGCTAAAGACCTGATTAAACGCGGAGAATTAACCGAAACGGAGAAACCTAAATTTATCAAAGATTTGCTGGAACAATCAGAAAAAACCAAAACCGAAATGGAGGAAAAGGTTGAAAAGGCAGTCGATGCAATTCTAAAAAAAATGAATATTCCTTCACGAAAAGAATTCGAAGAACTGAAAAACAAAGTAGAAGAGTTGACGCAACTGCTCAACAAAAAACAGGAAGAATCAGAAAATTAAACCAATGAACGATTCCTATCCATACAGGAATTTCGGTTTCAGAAACAACTTGGATAAAGTCAAACGAAGCCGTCAGATCATTTCCGTTTTTGTGAAATTTGGTCTGGATTATCTTTTTGAAGCTTCTCGAGTGAACTTTCTTTCAAAATTGAGGAAACGACGAAAAGTTTATCACAAACTTTCAACTGCCGAAAGGCTTCGTCTGGCTTTTGAAGAATTGGGCCCAACTTTCATAAAATTTGGGCAAATACTCAGTACCCGTCCCGATTTTCTTCCTGCGGAATATATTCGTGAATTGGAAAAACTTCAGGATCAGGTTTTACCTATGGAAACTCCGCTGGTGAGGCGGTGTATTGAAAAAGAGCTGAAACATACCCTTGAAGAACTTTTTTTGGATTTCGACCAATCGCCGGTTGCTTCCGCTTCTTTAAGTCAGGTGCACAAAGCAGTTCTGCAAAATGGCGATACGGTAGCCCTGAAAATTCAACGGCCTGATATTCATAAAACCATCGAAACAGACCTCTCCATCCTCGAAAGCTTTGCCGAAATACTGGAAAAAAGACTTCGCAACAGTTCCCTGTATCATCCAACTGCAATTGTGGCCGAACTGAAGAAAACCATACGAAAAGAACTGGATTTCATGAATGAAGCCCACAACTTTGAAAAATTCAGGAAAAATTTCAAAAATGTGGATTACATACAAGTTCCAAAAGTGTATTGGCAATTTACTACCGAGAAATTACTGACAATGGAATTCATTGAAGGAGTGAAAATTACCGAAATCACACAGGAAAAATACGAACACCGCTACGAGCCCAAAAAAGTTGCCGACAGAGCGGCAAAAGCATTGCTGAAACAAATTCTGATAGATGGTTTTTTCCATGCCGATCCGCATCCGGGAAATCTTTTTATCCAACCTCCTGCCACCATCGTGATGTTGGATGTGGGTATGACGGGACATCTCGACGAAGAATCCATCATTACCATTGCCCGAATTTTACGTGCCGTCAACGAAAAAGACAGCAATCACGTAATCAAGGGCTTACAAGAACTTGGAATCGTGGTTAAAGAAACCGACAAGCGTCAATTGCGGCACGACCTCACCGAATTGATCGAAATGTATGCCGACAGACCATTCAGAACCATTAGCCTGAACCGGATGAACCAGCAGTTGCTGGAAATTATGGCTCGTCATGACATGGCGCTTCCTTCCAATTTGGTGATGATGCTGCGAGCCATGTCTATCGCCGAATCAATCGGGCAGCAACTGGAGCCTGACTTCGATATGTTTGCCATTGTTGAGCCGTTTGTGAAAAGAATTTATCTGAAACTCTATTCTCCAAAAAGTTTCAGAAAACGCAGCATGAACGTGATGGATGAGAGCATTGAACTAATAGAACTTTTTCCACAAAATATATCCGATTTGCTTGGAAAGTTGAAAGAGGGACAGTTTGAAATCAAACTGGAACATCAAAACCTCGAAAATTTGCAGGATGAAATGAAAAGTTCGAGCAACAGAATATCGGCCAGTTTGATTATTGCGGCACTGATTGTAGGTTCTTCGTTAATTTTGCAACAAAGAATCGGCCCCCTGATTTCCGATATTTCCATTTTGGGCGTTATCGGTTACTTGTTGGCCGGCATCATGGGTTTAGGACTTCTTTTGACCATTTTCAAAACCCGCAGAAAAAAATAAGTTTTCCTACATGGTTTGAAATCTGATTTTTACTTCCTTACCTAATAAACCTTTTCACCATTTGGGCTTCATTCCCAAATTATACATTACAAACGACCACATATCTGTTTGTGCATCAATTAGTTTTCCCAAAGGTTTCCCCGCTCCGTGTCCCGCATTGTTATCCACGCGAATCAATACAGGCTTATTACCGGCATTGGCTTCCTGCAAAGTAGCAGCAAATTTGAATGAATGAGCCGGCACAACACGGTCATCGTGATCACCTGTCATAATCAGAACTGCAGGATATTTTGTGCCTTTTACCACATTATGCAACGGAGAATAGGATTTCAGATATTCAAACATTTCCCTGCTTTCTTCGCTCGTACCGTAATCGCTTGCCCACGACCAGCCAATAGTAAACAAATGGTAACGAAGCATATCCAGCACACCTACTTCAGGAACAGCCACTGCAAACAAATCGGGACGTTGCGTCAAACAAGCTCCTACCAACAAACCGCCATTTGAACCACCATTAATGGCCAGTTTTTTTGAAGAAGTATAACCTTCTGCAATTAAAAATTCCGCCGCGGCAATAAAATCATCGAAAACGTTCTTTTTCTGCATTTTTGTTCCTGCCATGTGCCACGATTCTCCATACTCTCCGCCACCACGAATGTTGGCAACGGCATAAATACCTCCATTTTCGAGAAAAGGAATACGCGAAATACTGAAAGAAGGCGTCATGCTGATATTGAAACCTCCATAACCATAAAGCATCAAAGGATTTTTTCCGTCTTTTTTTATTCCCTTGCGATAGGAAAGAAACATGGGAATTTTTGTACCGTCCTTAGCCGTATAAAAAACCTGTTCGGTAACAAAATCTTCCGGCTTAAATTTCACCTGCGCTTTTTGAAAAATTTCGGAAACATTCTTGCCGGCATCCAAGCGATAAATGGTAGGTGGATAGGTAAAAGAACTGAAAGCAAAAAAAGCCTCACTGTCGTCTTTGTTTCCCGTCAGGCTTACAACCGAGCCAAGTGCCGGCAATTTTACTTCGTAAAGAAGTTTCCCGCTTAAATCGTAAGCATACAGACGATGAGCAGCATCTTTCAGATAAAGGCAAAAAAACTTTCCATCGATAATTTCAACCGATTCGAGTACCGTTTTTTGTTCGGGAATAATTTCACGCCAGTTTTCGCGCGAAGGATGGGCCGGGTCAACTTCCATAATCCGCTTATTGGGCGCTTTCCAATTGGTAAGAATATAAATTTTGCCGTTTATGTGGTCGATGACCGAATAATCATTTTCAAAACCATCCACCAATGAAACAAATTTAGCTTTAGGATCGGTTAAATCCTTCATCAGCAGAGCGTTGCCGGTGGTTGTTTCCGTAATGATCAAAAAAAGATATTTTTCATCTTCCGTTACAAATGGGCCAAATTCGCGCAACGGATGATTTTTATCCTGATAAATCAACAAATCCTTGCTTTGAAGTTGTCCTATCTGGTGATAATAAACTTTTGGAAATTCGTTCTTTGCCGACAATTCCTTGCCTTTTTGCGGAGCATCGTAGGCTATATAGTAAAATCCGTTGTCTTTCCATGCAACATTCCAGAATTTTGTCCACTGAATGTGATCGGATAAAGTTTGTCGGTTATCCAGATTTAAGACAAAAATTTCATTCCAATCAGAACCGCTTTTTGCCACCGAATAAGCCATATAATTGCCAACGTTTGAAAACGAAACGGATGACAAGGCAACCGTACCATCGGAAGAAAAAGTGTTGGGATCGAGCAAAATTTCAGGTTCCGAATATAAGGTTGACTGCTGATAAAGAATACTTTGCGGTTGTAATCCATTATTTTTGAAAAAATAATACTTGCCGTGTTTTTTAAACGGAGCACCCAGTTTAGGATAATCGTTCAGTTGAGTCAGACGGTTTTTCAATGCATTTCGAAAAGGAATTTTTTCCAGATATTTGAAAGTAACTTCATTCTGAGCTTTTACCCAAGCCGCAGTTGCTGCCGACGTATCATTTTCGAGCCAGCGATATGGATCGGCAACATCAGTGCCAAAATAATGATCGGTTACGTTTTCCTTTTGGGTATGTGGATAAGCAATTTTTGAAAAAGAATGACAAGCTGCCATAAAAACAATGGAAAAAGAAAGGATAAAAACTGCTTTCATTTTACTGTAAAATTATAAAAATATTATGCAATCATTTCAATGCCTGATAGACCAAATTGTGGAACAAAACTTTGACATCGGGTACACTGTTATCGGTTTGCCAATTGATATAAAAAAGTAAAATCAAATCTTCTTTCGGATCGATAAGATAATCGGTTCCGAACATGCCACCCCAACGTAAAGAACCTTCGGAAGCCATTGTAAGATGCAAATATTGAGGACGAAAATCGTCGAATGCCAAACCAAAGCCAATTTCTCCGCGTAAATCTCCAACCTGATTGCGACACATCAATTCGACCGTTTTTCTTCCCAGTATGCGTTTCCCGTTAAATTCTCCCTTGTTGAGAATCATTTGACAAAATTTTGCATAATCTTCAATCGTTCCCGATAAGCCGGCACCGGTCGAAAACAGAGTTTGAGCGCCACTGTACGGAAATGTCTGATAAAGCACACTTGAACTGGGCTGCAAAGTTTTGCCCTGCACTTTTTGATAAAGTGTAACCATACGGTTTTGTTTTTCCTTAGGAACATAAAAATAAGTATCGTTCATTCCAAGCGGCATAAAAATTTTCTCCTTAAAATATTGGTCAACAGGCATTTTTGAAACCACTTCAATCAAATAACCCAACACGTCAACGCTCATTCCATAGGTAAATCTTTCTCCGGGATCGTGCTCCAAAGGACAGGAAGCAAGTTTTTTCACCACTTCTTTCAATGTAACCGGATCCAAGCTGTTCAAGGGTGGAATTCCCTTTTTAGCAAAAATTTTCATCATAGGGTTATTGGGATCTGTTCCATAAGAAATTCCTGATGTGTGTGTCAACAAATGACGAATGGTAATATCCTTGTTTGCAGGCCTGGTAGTATAAGTGGAATCTTTTTCGTTAAACGACACCAGAACTTGGGGATGGGCAAATTCGGGAATATATTTTTTTACCGGATCATCCAAAAGAATTTTTCCTTCTTCCATCAACATCAGCACACCTGTTGCGGTAATAGCTTTGGTTTGAGAAGCCATACGAAAAATATCGTCTCTTTGGCATGGAATATTTTTCTCCTTATCGCGCCAGCCAAATGCTTTGAAATGAACAATGTTGCCACGATGTGCCACAAAAGTAACAGCATGAGGAATTTCGCCTTTCCTTACCAAATCCTGAAAAACAGTGTCCAACCGAGCCAAACGTTCGGTATCGAAAGCAGCAAAACTTCTTTCGGAATGCTTAAATTTCAGAGGATTTCCATTATTTTTTGCCATTGTCGCACATGACAAAAGCAACAGCGGAATAAAATAAAAAATTTTTTTCATTTTTATAACGTTTTTAATTGGTTAATCCCATTTCTGCGGCAATCTGCATCATATAGCTTCGTGCAGCTTCATATTCGTTGGGAATAATACCATCCAGAATGGCATCCTTAATTTTCATTTTAATTTCTCCAACCAAAGCACAGGGAGGAAGATGAAAAGTTTCCATGATTTCTTTTCCATCAATGGGAGGTTGAAAATTCCTTATCCTGTCTTTTTCTTCTATTTCCTTCAACTTTTTCCGAACCAGCTGAAAATTTTCCCTGTAACGTTTTACCTTTTCCGGATTTTTAGAGGTAATATCGGCTTCGCAAAGCAGCATTAGGTCGTCAATGTCGTCGCCCGCATCAAAAAGCAGTCTTCTGACGGCCGAATCGGTAACCTCTTCTTCACTGAGTACAATGGGACGCATGTGCAGGGAAACCATTTTCTGAACATATTTCATTTTTTCGTTGGTGGGAAGCTTCATTCTTCTGAAAATATCGGCTGTCATTTTTTCACCAACTATGTTATGATTATAAAAGGTCCAGCCCTGACGTTTGTCAAAGCGCTTGGTGCGCGGTTTTCCTATATCGTGAAGCAAAGCAGCCCATCGCAGCCAAAGTGAATCCGAAGTCTGACTGAGATTGTCCAACACCATGAGGGTATGATAAAAAATATCTTTGTGCCCAATCCCATCTTTGGTTTCTACACCTTTGAGGGCCGAAAGTTCGGGTAAAATAAAATCCAACAAACCCGACTTGTCGAGCAAAATAAAGCCGATAGAAGGTTTGGGAGAAAGAATAATTTTGTTCAATTCGTCTGTAATTCTTTCTTTCGAAATAATTTCGATGCGCTTCTTATTCCGACCAATGGCTTCAAAAGTATTGGTTTCAATAAAAAAATTGAGTTGTGTCGCAAAACGAATACATCGCATCATTCGCAACGGATCGTCGGAAAAAGTAATATCGGGATTCAAAGGGGTGCGAATAACTTTGTTTTGCAAATCCCTGAGACCGTTGAATGGATCGACTAATTCACCGAAACGACTTTTATTCAGGCACAGGGCAAGGGTGTTGATGGTAAAATCCCGGCGATTCTGGTCGTCCTGCAAAGTTCCATCTTCCACAATCGGTTTTCTCGAATCGGAACGATACGATTCCTTGCGGGCGCCAACAAATTCAACATCCATTTCTTTCAGCTTGATTTGTGCCGTACCAAAATTTTTAAAAATGGCAAATTTGCAGGGCTTGTTCAGTTGCTTCAGTTGATTGACCACTTTCTCTGCCAATTCAATACCATTGCCCACCACAAGAATATCAATATCCTTTGATGGTCGGCGCAGCAGCAAATCGCGCACGAAACCGCCAATTACATAACATTCCTGATGTGCTTCATCGGCAATATCCGAAATAATGTTGAAAATTTCATTGTTTAAAGCATTTTTCAGGTTTTCGATTGTCGGTTCTTTGGTAAAATTTTGTTGAAAATCTTTTAGGGAGTCGGTTGTCGGAAATGTGTCTTCCTGATTCATGTAGAAATCTGATATTTAACTTAATAAAAATAATTAATTGCCTTCCAAACAATTATATTTATCGTTTTTCTGAAATATGAATCCCACATGTATTGCATACACAAACACGAATGAATATAATATTCAGACAGGTGGGTTCCATCAGACCTTTAAAAAATAAATTATATTCTGATGAAATTTCCCTTATACAAAGGTAGGTCAATAAAATTAAACTTCAAAAAACCTCCATCATCCAAAAAAACTGGTGTTGCTTCCAACAAAACCATCGTTACAAAATAAAATGTTTTGTTCAATCATTATAGTCAGTCGATTACGCTGTAACCGATCAATCGGTCGTAACGTTCACCCCAAGCCCGATGGTAAAAATAAATGGTGTATTCGTTTTTAGTTTGCCAGAAACTGCCTTCAATTTTTCCGGTTGAAGCAGAATTTTTACCTTTTGGCAAAAACCAGTATTGATAACTGTAGCCGCCCTGTTTCAGCAAAAGCGTTTTGGTATAACGTTGAGCATCGAAATCATATTGCATTCGCGCTGTATCATCCAGCAAATTATAATTGTAATCGCCACCAATGAATACCTGTCCATCAAAAAACGGTTGTTCCGAAAGTAAAGAAAAATGTACCTGAACATAATCGGCTTCCGTTTGTACGTCCTGAAAAGCTTCCTGAAAATTTATGATAAATCGGCCATTGGCATCAGGTTGCGAAATATAGGTACGCGACTTTTGCATCAAATCTTCCTTAAGAAAAGCTTCATAATACTTGCGATTAAAAATAATTCTGTCCACCCCCTCTCCTGCTGCATAAAAAGACGAAATATCAAAATGACGGTATTCGTTTCCTCCTTCAAAAATCAATGCTTTGTTATTGACAAAACTTAACTTCCCGGCATTGAAAAAAGTCGGCGTTATGTTTGCCACCTCGTTATCGAACCTGTTATTTTGTCGAACAACGAGTTTAACTTCCGAAGCAGGATCCTGAACAACATAATTTGCCAGATTCACTTCTATGTCGAGCTGCTGATAGCGTCCACTCAATTCGATATCGGTATTGGCTCTGACACGGGCATCTATCTCTACTTTTGGCTCAACAATGGAAAAACAGGCAGTGGCTACCGGATCATCCACACGATTGTCTTCATAAATGAGTACCACATAGTTTCCGGAAATTTTAAAACGCATGTCTTGGTTCGGTATCGTAAACCGATAATGAATATATTGGAAAGTAGTATTTTGCGAAAAGGCGTAATCGTCGATATTACCACGCGTAAAACCATCGACATATTCGTTGCTGTTTAAATTGGAAACCGTGCAGTCAGCATTGCAATGCAAAACCGTGTAACCGAAAGAGCGAACATTGTGCGACATTTCATCAAACTCCACAGTAAGTGTTTCTGTTCCATTTAATTTCAAAATGGGGAAACCGAAGTCGGTATCCGAAATTCTGATTTGCAAAGTTTTGATATTGGGTTTCAAAATTTTGGTTCGATAGGGATTGGCGGCTGTTAAACTAGAATTAACAAATAAAAAAATAAAAACAACAGTGGACAAAATATTTTTCATGATTCTCACAGTTTCAAAAAAATCGTTTTTACAAATGTACGGGATAATTTAGCAATTTACAGATTTAGTTCTACGCTCACTTCCAAACCGTTTTAATAACCAAAACCAATTCAAGTTCATTTTTTTATTAAATTCTTCTAATGTTATGCATTCCTTTCTGCTAAATCCAGAGGTAACTCTGTCGATAGTAATAAGGCTTTTGCGTTAGATATGTTCCGTAGGTTTTCTTCTACAAAGTAATTGACGACAGTCTTCATCCTTTTTCTTGTATGTTCCTATAGAAGTATTTCATCTGTTCATATTCTAAAAAACAATGTGTTTTTTCGTTTTTACAATCCCAAATACTATATCAGTTGAATGAGTGAAATCATTGTTGTGAAAAATGGACAGAGCAACTGTTTTTCCAAATAATAAGATGGAAAATTTTAATTTCAATTTAGTCAGAATTTGTACGGTGGAAAAAACTTTATAACATAGTTACTATGAACCAAATTGTTGTGTTTTTTTCTAACAGGAGAAAACCATTCGATATCAAATCGTTAATACCTGCCAAGCCTTCTAATTTTTACCCATACCTATCTGTCTATACTACAATTTGTCGATTTTGAATGATTAAGCCATCCTTTAAAAGTCAAAAGAGTAAATCAACAAAACCCCAAACCTATATTCTGGTTGAGGTGAAAATTCCGATAAGTTTCAACGTAATAAAGAAAATTTTTTGTTGCAAAATAATCCCTTAACTCATTTGATTGGAGTGGTTTAACTTCAGCAGAAAAAAAATTTCTTTAAATTACCAGCGACGGAGCAGTATATACACGGGAAGCCAATTCGTTATCAAGCAAATACAAACCGCGTGGATCGGTCCCGAAAAGGTCGAACCGTTTGCACAAATCGTCCACGTTTTTTTCTTCTTCTCCCTGTTCCTTCACAAACCAGTCGAGAAACTGCATGGTTTTAAAATCTTTCTGAGCGTATGCCTCGGCATAAATTTCGTTGATGGAAGCTGTGATAAACAATTCGTGTTCAAAAGCAGCCGACAAAGGAGCTTTAAAATCCACAAAATTACTTTCCGGAGCTGCAATAGGTAAAAGTTTGACCTTTTCACCATTGTTTAAAATATATTTCAGGAATAGCTGAGCGTGAGCATATTCTTCCTGCGCCTGAATGGAGAACCAGTTGGCAAATCCGTCCAAATTTTTGTTGGCGTAATAATTTGAAATATCCAAATACAGATACCATGAAAAAAATTCCTTGTTGATTTGATTGTTCAACATTTCGGTAATTTTATCGTTCAGCATAATATTTCCTCCCTAAAATTAAGTATATGAAATTTTTAAAATTGGATTCTCTCGATATTTGCTCCCAAAGCGTTCAAACGGGTATCAATATGCTCATAGCCCCTGTCAATTTGGTCGATATTGTGAATAATACTTGTTCCATCGGCCGCAAGTGCAGCTATAAGCAAGGCAATTCCTGCCCGAATATCAGGCGAACTCATTACCGATGCCCGTAAACGAAGCTGATTTCCCAGTCCGATAACGGTTGCCCGATGTGGATCGCAAAGAATAATCTGCGCACCCATGTCGATCAGTTTATCTACAAAAAACAATCTGCTTTCAAACATTTTTTGATGAATCAAAACACTTCCGTTCGCTTTTGCAGCAATTACCAGAAAAACGCTCAACAAATCGGGTGTCAGTCCGGGCCAGGGCGCATCAGCGATAGTCATTATGGAGCCATCAATAAATGTTTCGATGGTATAGCTTTCGTGAGCCGGAATATAAATATCATCATTTTTCTGAAGCACTTGAATACCCATTCGCCGAAAACTGTCGGGAATAATGCCCAGTTCATCGTATGCCACATTTTTTATGGTGATTTCAGAACCGGTCATGGCTGCCATGCCGATAAAACTGCCAACTTCTATCATATCCGGCAAAATAGTGTGTTCGCAGCCATTCAACTGTTTCACTCCTTCAATAGTCAATAAATTGGAGCCAACTCCAGAAATCTTTGCACCCATTGCTATCAACATTCTGCAAAGCTGTTGAATATAGGGTTCGCAGGCAGCATTGTAAATTGTAGTTTTACCTTCGGCCAGCACTGAAGCCATTAAAATATTTGCCGTTCCGGTTACCGAGGCTTCATCCAGCAGCATGTAGGTGCCTTTCAGTTTTTTTGCAGATACTTCATACTGTTTTTTTGTTTCATTGTATCGAAAATCGGCACCCAGCTTCTGAATGCCCGAAAAATGGGTATCCAAACGTCGACGTCCTATTTTGTCTCCTCCCGGTTTTGGAACCAACGCTTTTCCAAATCGAGCCAGAAGCGGGCCCAAAATCATCACCGAACCACGCAGCGAAGAACTTTTGTCATAAAAATCTTCCGATTGCAAATAGTCCATGTTTAGGGAGTCGGCTTTAAACGAATAAGTTCCCTTTTCTATTTTTGAAATTTTTACACCCAAATCTTTTAACAGACTCAGTAAATGGCTAACATCAAGAATATCGGGAATGTTTCGAATAATGACTGACTCGGATGTAAGCAAGGTTGCACAAATAACCTGCAACGCTTCATTTTTGGCTCCCTGCGGTGTAATTGATCCCGAAAGTCGATGACCGCCTTCTATTTGAAATGACGACATATAATTTGTGGTTGGATGATGATTAAAAAAAGGAAACGGGTAAAAGAAAACTATTTGTTTTTCTTTTTATTTTTCTTGTTGTGTAACACTTCTTTCGATTCAACCAACTTCAGAAAATCTTCCGAAATATCGAGCTTTCCTTTGGATAATTCACGCAAATCGTCGAAAATTTTTCGGTCATCAACTACTTCCTTATTCCATGTAAGGAAACATTTTTTCATCTGATTGGCTATCAGGCGTATTAATTCGTTTTTTTCTTCTCCATCGGGATAATCGGCTACTTTTTCTATCATTTCTTCCAACGTGCGGCCATAGTGTCGATATCGAATATCTGAATTTTTATATGGAATCTTTTCGGGACGGGTATAAAGATTTTCAGGCCGAAGAACCTCATAAGGAAAATCGATATCCAGTTTAAAATCGGACATGATAGCCACGTGATCCCACAATTTATGTTTGAAATCGTTCACATCGCGCAGATATGGGAACAAATTTCCCATAATGTTGATAATGGTTTTTACACAACGGGTTCGCTCTTCCCTGTCTTCTATCGTCATGGCATAAGCTATCATCTGCTGAATATTACGCCCATATTCAGGCATGATCAGTTTTCCCTGCAAAGTTGTATATTCCATGTCGTTTATAAATAGGTGTTACTTGATTGGAAACAAAATTAAATTTTGATTATCAATCATTTAATTATTTGATAACCATTTTTTCACTATTGTACTATGCAAAAATAGCGATAAGTTTTTGAATTTATCTATTTTATTGCAAAAGAATTGAATTTTATTAATCTATTGAAGAGTTTTTTCAAGTTGAATATTTTAATGCTGCACATCATTCATTTCAAAAACAGGAGCAATTTCTCTAAAAGTCAAACTTCCAAAAAGAAAAAAACCGGGATTTTACACCCGGTCTCAAAAGTATGAAATGCTGATATTATGGCAGGTAAAAGCAATATCATACGTTGAAAGTCTTTTGAAAAATTAATTTTCAGCATCTTGCTCAAATTCAAGATTATCTATGCAAACATATTTTGGTGTATTCACTCCAAAAGTTCCTTTATCGCTGGAATCGAAAAGAAAAATCAACTGATCTACTTTTCCAAGAGAAGAAAGGTCAACTTTTACCCATTGATGGCAAAGATAATGTTTCCCGTTCCGAAAATCGGCCAAATAATAATCAACCGCACCTGTAGCATTATTATTCAAAAAGCCTTTTATGGTAACCTTAAACCAGTCTCCATCGGCAAATTTTTTACTGAAAGCCGATCCATTGCGCATATCGAGATATGCATAAGTTGAATTGCAAAGCATGATACTTTTTGCTTCGTAAGTTCCCAATTCATTTTTCGGACAATTCACAGTGGCCGAATCATCAAAGGCAACAGCAAACTTATTTGAGCCCCATGCACCTGAACCGGCAGCCACACTGTACTGATTATCGTAACCGGCAGTAATGGTATCGGTTAAAGATGAGCAGGCAAACCCCGACCAAAAATCGCCCCAGGGCGATGAAGTAAAATCATTAAGAAAAATAAAACCGTTGGAAACGAATTTCTTCGAAAAATCGGATCCATTCCAATAACCATTTTCTCCCAGCTCAACATCCTCAAAATCTACAGTGGTCTTGAGCTTAAAGTCCGAATCATTTTCGCAAGAAGTAAAAAAAATCAACAATAATGTAGATAAAACAATCAAACTTTTCTTTTTCATTTTTATTCCATTTTAAAATTAAACAATTCGACTACAAAAACTTGCTAAATTTGTTAAGGAAAATTCATGAAAATAAAAAAGAAGAAAAACACATCAGATGAAAAAATATATTCTCAATCAGGGAGATATGTTTCGACTTTCTTTGCCATTTATTCCCGAAAGCAAAAAAGCAAAAATGATATTGGCAGGTCTTCTGACTTGCTCCCGTATCTGAACGCCTTCCCATTTCCCAAAATAGATTCTTTTTGTGGAAAAAGTGGCCAAAGTATGGTTCAGTACGTTATAAAGGAGCTTACAGCAGCGGGTACTGTTCCGGACTTTCACCGGATTCCCTTTTGTTTACTTTTCAGAACAAAAAATAAACACCAATAATCGATTGCAAAATTACAAAATAAGGTCAAAACACAAAATTTTTTTCATCAACTTTTCACGAAAATTTAAATTTTACTTTTAAGAAACTGATAGATTCATAGATAAGTGAAATTTCTTTGGTTATTGTTTGATAAAATGAAATGCTTTGATTACCGAAATTTGTAATTAATTTTGCAAACAAATTACAATTCAAATGAATAAAGAAAAAACCACAAGCCAATATACTTTTCAGGAAGTAAAACCATACAACGAAAAAGAAGGAAAAACAGAACAATTGGTGCGCATGTTCGACACCATAGCTGCCCAGTACGATAAATTTAACGATTTGATGTCGTGGGGTTTTGCAAAATTATGGAGAAAACGTGCATTAAGTACACTAAAGCGCTTCCGCCCCAAACATATTCTTGATGTGGCTGCAGGAACTGCCGATATGTGTATCAAAGCTTTTCGGTTGCTGAATCCCGATAAAGTTACAGGGATAGATATTTCTCCCAAAATGCTTGAAATAGGCAAAGAAAAAATTGAACATGCCCAACTTTCGGATAAAATAGAACTGAAGGTGATGGACTGCGCTCAACTCAATTTTGACGACAACTCTTTTGACGCCGTAACCATAGCTTTTGGGGTACGAAATTTTGAAAAATTGGAAGAAAGCTTGCATCAAATTTTTCGTGTGCTGAAACCGGGAGGTCATTTATTGATACTTGAACTGAATGAACCTCAAAAAGGCTGGTTGATGAAAGGATACCAACTTTACATCAAACTTTTTGTCCACCAAACGGCAAAATATCTTTCTTCCGACCAAAACGCCTATCGTTACCTCACCTCTTCCATGCACGCTTTCCCCAAAGGAAAGGAAATGATTGAAATTCTTCAAAACAATGGTTTTGAATTGGTTGAATGCAAAAAATTTACTTTTGGTGTTTGCAGTATGTATTTGATGGAAAAACCAACCCATTCAAAAATTGATGGTTGAAAAGCACATTTCAAGAATTTTTTCCGAAAATTTTTTTGGAGAACGGAAAAGTTTACATTTTAATTTTCTCTTCCTCTCAACAAATTAATGTCGCCTTTTTTGGAATATTTAATACCATCGGCACCAATAGCTTTTATCACATAGAAATAAGCTCCGACAGGCGCTTTTTTCCCACCTATGGTTCCATCCCAACCTTTTTGTGGATCGTTCCAATGATAAACCATTCTTCCCCATCGATTGTAAATACGCGCATCAAAACTAATCAGTGATTTATAAGCCACCCTGAATTCGTCGTTGATTCCATCTCCATTGGGAGTAAACACATTTGGAACTTGAAGATCTGAAGTGCTGACTGAAATCGATACCGAATCGGATGACGAACAAAAATCATTGTTTACCGTCAGCTTAACATTATAAGTGCCGGCCTCTGTGAAAGTATAACGATGTTCTTTATCGGAACGGGAAACAAGCAACTGATTGTCTTTATAAATATCCCATTTGTAAAAAATGGTTCCTGCATTGTTGACTTCGGCATTGAAAAGCATTTCCAATGGAGCTGAACCGCTCAAAGCATCTGAAGTTGGACGTTCATCTTCATTTTTTTCTGTACGTGCTGTGGTAGAGGTTTTTATATGACATTCCAGAGAAACGGCAGCGTACATTGAAGAAATTATTCCGATTGGCTGAATACCCAAAGATGGTTCGGATGTAAATTGATCACCCTGCAAAGAAAATGTGGTGTTACACAAAGGAGCCGGCACAGTAATCTCTGTAACCGGAAGAGTAACGTTTTTTGTTGTTTCGACTGTTTTCCATTCGTTGTCCCATTCCAAAGTTTGGTAACTGAGCGTGAAATTTCTATTGATTTTTCTACGAATGCCCGATAAGGTATAGTAATACAGTTCAGGCACATTAGCATCGAGCAATAAAGTTAACTCGTTGCACCGATTATCGCTCGATTCGTCAGAAGCGAGCGTATGAAAAACGGGCAAATAATTTTGGTAATCAATCACCCAGACAGAAGTTTGATGACCATCGACATCCAAAATATATCCGCTTGCATCTTCAGGAAATATATAGTGTAAAGTACTGTATGGTGTAGTCGTATCAGAAAATCTGTACCACTTCACATTATCACCACTTCCTGTAAAGCGTATTTCGGTTCCGGGTAAAATTCCATTAAAAACGAAAATATAATCGACACCTGTAAAATTTTGATATACAGCATATTTATCTGTTGCAACAAGTTGAGCCGAAACGGATAAAACAATAAGATAGAAACAAAAGGAAATCGTAAGTTTTTTCATATAACCTGAATGATAACGTCAGATTTACAGTTTGGCAAAGGTACATTTTTCTTTTCAAAAACAAAAAAACCTTTGATTTATTGCCTGCTTTCCTCTTTTCATTAATTTTTTATATTTTTGCAAGGTTTAGCAGCCGGATTCATAGAAACTTTATCAATTGTCATAAAACAAGTATTTTTCTCCAAATATCCATCAAATGAAAAAAAACATCTTCTGTTTGCTGACTGTAATCATATTGTCGCTTACGGGTTTTTCAATGGAACAAACCAACTCCTACCCTATTAAAAAAGTGAATGGTATTGAATACTATGTGTACACGGTGCAATCGGGAGATGGTTTGTATGCCATAAGTCGCAAATTCGGCATTGCCCCTGAAGAAATTAGCAAAGTTAATCCTGAAATACAAAAAGGACTAAAATCAGGGCAAAAAATTTTGATTCCAATACAAAAAAATGTTCAGGAAAATGAGGATGCAAGCCAGAGATTGAAAAATGAGCTTTCATTACTGCAAGAAAAATCTTTTGAAGAAAATCAAAAAAATCTTCATCAGCAAACGGACAACTCCCTTCCTTCAACAACTTTATTCTTACAGCATAAGGTTGAAAAAAATCAAACACTTTTCGGTATCAGTAAAAAATACAATGTCAGTGAAGAGGAAATAATCCAATATAATCCACAATCTAAAAATATTCTTAGGGAAGGAGACGTCCTTTTTATTCCATATAAAACCCAAACAACAAAAAATGAGACAGAAATAAAAGGAGACTTAGTTGAAGTGATTACTCCAAGTGGAAAAAAGGAATTGAACGAAAAACAGCTGCCATCAAAAGATAAACCTCAGTATATCAAACATTTGGTAAAACCCAATGAAACATTATTTTCTATCAGCAGAACGTATAATGTTACAATTGATGATATTTTGAAGCTAAATCCGGAAGCCTTTCCCGTACTGAAAATCGGCACGGAACTAACGATTCCGACTTCTATTTTGAAAAAAGATTCGATACCATCAACAACTCTGAATAACAATGAAATGGATTCTGCATTGCAAGATATTGAAAATCCTGAAATTACTACGGCTCTTTTTCCTGAAAATAATATCAAAATAGCTTTTTTGTTGCCTTTTAATCTTGACACTCCTTCTCAGCAAAATGCAAACGGACGCTTTAGAGATTTTTATGCCGGCAGCTTACTGGCAATAAAAAAGGCCAAAGAGAATAATTATTCATTGGAAATTTTCACTTTCGATACCGAAAAATCGGACGAAAAATTGAAAGAAATTTTAGCAAAACCAGAAATGAAAAGTGTGGATTTGATTGTTGGGCCTGCTTACAGCAATCAAATTTCGTTGATAAGTGATTTTGCAAAAGAAAACAAAATAAACGTTCTTATTCCTTTTTCTTCAAAAGTGTATGAAATAGGCATTAATCCCTATCTTTTTCAATTCAATCCCAACGATACTCAAATAGAGATAGATTTTCTTGTAGATAAAATTATTCAGAAAACTTATCGCAATGCTAATATTGTTTTTGTGAATCTACCGGGCATCAGCATTCTTGATGAAGGGAATCTGTTTATGGAAAGATTGAAAAACAGGCTGTTGAAAGAACGTCATAAGTTTAACGAATTTAATTTTTCTTCTTCTAACAAAAATCAAAGTATTCCTGAAGTTTTAAAAAGAAATCAAAAAAATCTTCTCTTTTTCAATACAGATAATTCAAGCCTAATTACTCCATTTTTGAAAGAATTCTATGTTTATATTGATGAGTTCGATATGACGCTTTATCAGGAATATGGCTGGGAAAATCAACATATAGAAAGGTTTGACAGAATTTATGTGTCTCCTTTTAAACCTGAAATCGATGCTTCCGCTCTTGAAGAATACCAAAAAACATTTCATCAATTCTTTGAATGGGAAGTAGAAAGTGAAAGACCACGTTATGATTTGCTCGGATACGATTTGTTGAACTGTTTTATTCCCATTTTGAAAAATTACGAAAATAATCTTACTAAAAAGTTGAAGGAAATAACTTTTGATGAAGGAATACAATCAGATTTTCATTTCAAAAAACAATCGGAATTTTCCGGTTATATCAACGACAAACTTTATATGGGAGAACGAAAAGCCAAATAATGTCATGCGCAAAATATCCATTTTCCTTTGTATTTTTTTATTTTCTGCCAATTTATTCGCACAACCCAGCTCTGAAAAACCGGAAATTTATTTTGGAACCACTCAGGGAATATCTGCTTCCATGATCAATTTTTCGCCATCGGTCAATCAGGGCATGCTGCTTGGTTATAATGGAGGATTGATATTCCGGCATATCACCGAAAAAAATGTAGGTTTACAGGTTGAATTGAACTTTTTTCAACGTGGATGGAAAGAAACCGATTCAATTTACAGTCGCCGGCTGAATTATATTGAACTTCCATTTATGACGCATATTTATTTTGGCAATAAATCAAGATTTTTTTTCAATATTGGGCCTAAAATCAGTTATTTACTTACGGAAAATGTTTTAAAAAACGAAACCGTTTCTTCTGAAAAAGTCCAACATGTCAAATCTGTTGAAAATCCTTTCGATTACGGCATTTGTGGAGGATTGGGATTTATGTTCAGAATCAGAAAAAACGTTTTGCAGCTTGATGCTCGAGCCAATTACAGCTTGAGCGATATTTTTTCCAACAATAAAACAGATTTTTTTGACAGTTCCAACAATATAAATTTTTCCGTTAATTTAGGCTGGTTGTGGCAGGTAAAATAAACAGCATTAAATTCATGGAACTTGAAATTCTCTGGTCTCGAAAATTTTTGTAACTTTGTTTATTCAAACGAAAATTATTTTACTTTTTATTTTTTAGTCATAATAGTTTAGTTTACTGAGAGTTACACTACAATTTGGTTTATCGGGAAACTATAATGAAATTTTCTCAATCAACAAAATTTCGTTGAACTAAAAATGAAAATCAAAAATTAAAAAGTATATCATACAATGTTTTATGTGTGCGCACACATAAAAATTACAAATAACATTCAAAAAAATCAATTATGAAAACTAATTATGAAATTCGGTATGCTTCTCATCCACAAGATGCAAAAAATTACGACACCTCACGACTAAGGAAAGAATTTTTGGTTGAAAGAATTTTCACCATAAATGAGGTCAATATGGTTTACTCCCTGTTCGACAGGATGTTGGTGGGCGGTGCCATGCCTGTTGCCGAAGTACTTACATTGGAATCGATTGATCCTTTAAAATCCGATTTTTTCCTCGAACGGAGAGAAATTGGCATTTTCAATGTTGGTGGTAAAGGATGTATCAACGTTGACGGGACAAATTATGAATTGGATTATAAGGAAGCTTTGTACATTGGCAGAGGGAACAAAAAAGTTACTTTTGAAAGCGTTGATGGTTCCAATCCCGCAAAATTTTACTTTAATTCAGCTACAGCTCATAAAGCCTGCCCCACCAGAAAAATCACAAAAGAGAATGCGGTAATTTTGGAAATGGGGAGTTTAGAAGGCTCCAATCATCGGTTTATCAACAGAATGATGGTTTCTCAGGTTCTGGAAACCTGCCAACTGCAAATGGGAATGACCGAACTTGAGCCGGGAAGTGTTTGGAATACCATGCCTGCCCATACTCACAGTCGTAGAATGGAAGCCTATTTTTATTTTGAGTTGCCTGATGATCAAGCTGTTTGTCATTTTATGGGCGAACCCGAGGAAACCCGCCATATCTGGATGAAAAACGATCAGGCTGTTATTTCTCCACAATGGTCCATCCATTCGGCTGCTGCTACAAGCAATTATACTTTTATTTGGGGAATGGCAGGTGAAAATTTGGATTATGATGATCAGGATTTTTACAAAAAAACCGATCTGAAATAATATTTAAATTCGATTAATATTTAATTATTTACATGAAAATCAATAAATTATCAACGAATCAAAATAACAATTAAAAGACATGAATCAATTCGATTTAAAAGGAAAAATTGCTCTGATTACAGGAGCATCCTACGGCATTGGATATGCCATTGCAAAAGCTTTTCATGCTGCAGGAGCAGTAATAGTTTTCAACGATATCAATCAGGAAAAAGTTGACATGGGATTGGCCAGTTACAAAGCCGATGGCATTGATGCACATGGTTACGTTTTTGATGTTACGGACGAAGAAGCAGTAACAGAAGCCATTGCCAAAATCACCAAAGAAGTCGGAATCATAGATATTCTGGTAAACAATGCCGGTATCATTAAGCGAATTCCAGCATTGGAAATGAGCGCCAAAGATTTTAAACAAGTGGTGGATATTGATTTGAACGGTCCTTTTATTGTTTCAAAAGCCGTTGCTCCGGGTATGATAGCCAAAGGCGGCGGAAAAATTATCAATATCTGTTCCATGATGAGCGAATTGGGTCGTGAAACCGTTTCGGCTTATGCTGCTGCCAAAGGTGGATTGAAAATGCTTACAAAAAATTTGGCTTGTGAATGGGGAGCTTTCAATATCCAGGTAAACGGAATCGGGCCGGGTTATATCTCAACCCCTCAAACTGCTCCTTTGCGCGAAGAAGGCCATCCTTTCAATACATTTATTGTTACCCGCACACCTGCCGGACGTTGGGGAACTCCTGAAGATTTGCAGGGACCTGCTGTTTTTCTGGCTTCCAGCGCTTCCGATTTTGTAAATGGGCATATTCTGTATGTAGATGGCGGAATTTTGGCTTATTTGGGAAAACAACCTTCTTAATTAAACAAAGATTTTTCAACGAGTCAATTAAATTTCCGTACAGGAAAAATAATTGACTCCAATTCTTTTAGATCATGAAAAAAATATTCCTCTATCTGGCTACTGTACTCATGGCCGGTTGTTCGTCTTCAATAAAAACAATTGAAATTTCCAATACGGGTTCATTTGATCGAAACGACGAAATAATTCAAATAAATGACAAAGAATTTTTGCAACTGTTTGAAGAAAGCGACAAATGGATTTTAAAGAACAATCACAATCAGGAAATTGGTTACCAATTGGTTAAAAATGAGAATGGAAATCTTGAAACTTTTATTTTTCAGGCTGCTGTCCCTGCAAACAAAAAAGTTGCCTATCACTTGAAAAAAGGAAATCCTTCGCCGGTAGAACCAAAGACTTTTGCTCGCTTTGTACCTGAGAGAAAAGATGATTTTGCATGGGAAAACGACTTGGCAGCCTATCGAATGTACGGGCCGGCTTTGGCCGGAGAAAATCCAAGCAACGGAGTAGATTTATGGCTAAAACGTACCAAAGAACTCATTGTTGATACATTTTACTTTAACGAACTTCAAAAAGGACAATCCTACCACATTGATCATGGGAAAGGACTTGACTGCTACAAAGTTGGGCACACATTGGGGGCTGGCGGCATTGCTCCTTTTTGGAACGATTCTCTTTGGATTGGGAATTATTTCAACAGTTACAAAGTTCATTATGTTGGGCCGCTTCAATCGAAATTCTCTTTATTTTACGATTCGATAAAGGTTGGAGACAAGTTCTACAAAGAACAATTAACTATTACCGTCAGTGCGGGAACATTGCTAAATAAAGCCGAAGTTACCTTTAACGGCTATCAACAGTCCTTACCATTGGCAGCCGGAATATTTCTCCATGAAAATACCGGTAAACTCTCTATGAACCAAGAAGAAGGAACAGCAGCTTATTGTGAAGATGCCGTTTCGGATGCCAAAGTTCCTTCAGGCAGAAATTACGTTGGAATTTTTGTACCGGCTCCCATTACGAAAGCAATGATTAAAAACAATCACGCTCTGCTTATTTCCGAATATCCACCGGGAAATACTTTTGTCTATTTTTTTGGTGGAGGTTGGAACAAATGGGGTTTTCCAACGGACAACGACTGGATAAATGCAGTAAATCTTTTTGCACAAAGTTATCGTTCTCCATTAGAAGTGTTGATAAAATAAAAAATCATATCAATACAATAAACTATTGACCGATAAACATTTTGATAAAAAGTAAAAAAAGCAAACGCCAGAATTCATCCTATTGTATATTTTCTTTGTCAGTCTCGACATTTTTCTTGAAGAAATTTATAATAGGCAACAAGCAAAATTAAGAACAAAGTTTCATCTGACAGGAGTTTTTTATTTCGATCGCATTTGAATTTTAATCCAAATTTTGTACTTTTGTTTTATGTTAAAATTTTTCATCCTCATCCTTGTTTCTTTAAAGAATGAAGACCAATAAAATATTTTTTTACAGCAAAAGGGGAAAAAATATTTTGTTTTGCTTTAAAAACCGAATAAATGAAGTAAAAATTTGTCGAAAAAGAGTGGAAGTTATTAACTATATTTATGAATCAAAGATTTGTTATCAACATTGGACGCCAATTGGGTAGCGGCGGTCATTTGATCGGGCAAGGAATTGCCCGCGAATTGGGAATATCGTTTTATGACAAGGAACTGATTCAGATCGCCTCGCAGGAAAGTGGGCTGGCAAAAGAATTTCTGGAACAGCTGGACGAAAAAAAAGGTCAGGGATTTTTCAGAGGAATGTTTGGACTCCGAAATTCCATTATGATTGATGAATATTATTTTAATGATAATTATCCGAGCAGTGAAATGCTGTTTAAGATTCAAAGCGATGTGATTCGCAGTTTGGCCGAAAAGCAATCATGCGTTTTTGTAGGTCGGTGTGCGGATTATGTGCTAAAGGATCATCCAAGAGCAGTAAATATATTTATTACTGCCGATTTGCCTGACAGAATTGCCCGCGTATGCCGCAATCAGAAAATGACAGAAGAAAAAGCGATGGACTACATAAAAAAAATGGATAAGAAAAGAGCCGATTATTACAATTATTATACCGATAAACAATGGGGTGCGGCTGCTTCCTATCATTTGTGCATCAATTCGTCCGCATTGGGAATCGAAGAAACAATCTCCTATATTATTGAATTTGTTGAGAAAAAATTACATTTCGACAAAAAATAAATATGCTTTCCACAAAAAACAACATTTAAAAAGCATTCAAATATCATTTAAAGACCCTTTAAAGTAGAGTTGTTTCATGATTGAACCGGGTTCTTTCCAACGGATTGGTTTATTAAAAATTTGCTGTATGTTTTTTTCGGCTTTTGTCAGCAGAAAAATCATCGGAAATTTCAAACAAATTCTAAAAAATTCCACTTATCATTCGGTCTTTTCCGGAAAGGTCCTTTTTCAATTGAACTTCTCTGAATCCGTTTTGGGAAAGCAAATCCAGCATGTTCTTTCCACTTCGATAGTGAATTTCAAAATATAGTTTTCCGCCTTTTGCCAAGTTTAATCGAGCAAAGTTGGTAATTGTTTCATAAAATTTCAGAGGATGATTGTCAGGCACAAACAATGCCAAGGAAGGCTCATAATCGGTAACATTGCGTTGCATTTCACTTTTTTCGTTTTCGGGCACATAAGGCGGATTGCTGACAATCAAATCCCATTTTTTACTGAATACAGGAGGATTAAAAATATCTATTTCTCTGAAATTGACATTTACACGATTCAGTTTGGCATTTTCTTTTGCCACTTTCAAAGCTTCTGGCGAAACATCAAAAGCGTCCACTTCGGCCAATGGAAAGTTTTTTTTAAGACTGATAGCTATACATCCGCTTCCGGTGCCAATATCCAGCATTTTCAACGGTTTGCTTCGGTCGTTTTCAGAACATATCCATTCCACCAGTTCTTCTGTTTCGGGTCGTGGAATTAGTACCGACGGATTCACGTTGAAACTCAGTCCGCAGAATTCGGTAGCTCCTAAAACATACTGTAGCGGCTCATGATTTTTTAGTTTTTTTAAAAAACCATCCAATTGTTTGGCTGCTTCACAAGAAATTTGTGTATTTTTGTTTAGCAAAATTTCTGTTCGTGAAAAACCGGTCAATTTTTCGAGCAACAAATAGCCGATAAACCGAATTTCACTTTCAGGATAGATTCCTTTCAGCTCGGAATGTATGTATTGAAGAATATTTTCCATGATACAAAGATAAAGAATATCCAAAATTTCTCGTTAGCTTTTTTTGTTACAATTTCTTTTGTTTAGAACTGATTTTATAAAGAACCGACATGGATATTGAAATCAAATATATGCAACGATGCCTGCAACTGGCTTCGCTTGGGGATGGATACACTGCTCCAAATCCGCTTGTTGGTGCGGTAGTGGTTTATAACGATACCATTATTGGAGAGGGATTTCACCAACATTTTGGGCAAGCACACGCCGAGCGCAATGCTATTTTTTCCGTAAAACAACCCGAATTACTGAAAGATGCTACGCTGTACGTTAATTTGGAACCCTGTTCGCACTATGGCAATACGCCTCCATGTGCAAGTTTAATTGTTGAAAAAGGTATTCCCCGCGTTGTTATCGGCACGATTGACCCCAATCCCAAAGTTTCGGGAAAAGGAATCCAAATACTGAAAGATGCCGGCATTGAAACGTATGTGGGAGTACTTGAAGAAAAATGTAGAGAACTAAACAAACGTTTTTTTACCTTTCAGGAACAAAAACGACCCTTCATTGTTTTAAAATGGGCACAAACCATTGATGGATTTATTGATCGCATTAGAAATAATGTCAGCGAACCGCCTTTGATAATTTCAAACGAAATCACCAAACAACTGACCCACAAAATGCGTTCTGAAAATCAGTCTATTATGGTGAGCACCAATACTGTGCTCCTCGACAACCCAAGTTTGACCGTGAGGAATTGGATAGGAAAAACACCCATCAGAATTACGCTCGACAGACAGGGAAGGATTCCGGAAAATTATCATTTGCTCGATGGTTTGGTTCCTACGTTAGTTTTTACCGAAAGGCAACCTGCAAAACTTAACAATGTGGAATATATTCAAATTGATTTTAAAAAAGAAGGATTACGCGGAATTTTAAAGGAAATTTTTGATCGGAATATTCATTCTGTTCTGGTGGAAGGTGGAGCGCAATTGCTGAATAGTTTTATAGCCGAAAATTTGTGGGATGAAGCCAATGTAGAAGTTGCTCCAATCGAAATTGGCAACGGAATTGCCGCACCAGTTATGACTTGTCAACCGGCGAGCAGAAAAAATTTTGACGGACACGAATGGCTTCATTTTTATAACCCGAAAAAAACAATTAAGTAAATGTCGGAAATTATTTCGATTTTTTTTATAGCCTTGTATGTCTATACCATACTGACAACAATTTCTGTGCTTTTGCTCGAAAACAGGAATCCGTCGAAATCCTTGTCGTGGATGCTGATTATTCTTTTTCTGCCGGTTATTGGATTGATTCTTTACCTGATTTTCGGACAGGATTTGCGCAAACAGAAAATTATTTCACGTAAAAGTATTCACAGTCTCGATCACCGCGACATTTCTTCATTCGATTTCAGTAAAATCAATTCGGATTTGCTGGATGCCCATCAAATGAATTTAATCAAACTGTTGTACCGTAATAGCGAAGCAGTAGGTTATACCTACAATAAAATAGAAGTTTTTTCTGACGGGAAAGAAGCTTTTGAATCCATTTTTCAAGCTGTGGAACAGGCCAGGGAGCATATTCATTTGGAGTTTTACATAATCAGCGACGACAGCATTACAAATCGGCTGAAAGATTTATTGATAAAAAAATCGCACGAAGGAGTCAGAATCAGAATTATTTACGATTTTATTGGAAGTTTTAATCTTTCTCGAAAATTTTTAAAAACTTTGACAAAAGCAGGAATTTACGTTCGTCCCTTTTTCCCGCTTCGATTCCGAATTTCGCGCAGCCGGATCAATTACCGCAATCATCGCAAATTACTTGTTGTTGACGGAAAAGTAGCTTTTACCGGAGGAATGAATATTGCCGACCGATACGTGTATGGCAACCGTCTGGGTTATTGGCGCGATACTTTTCTCAAAATTCAAGGTTCTGCTGTTCATGGATTACAGCATCTTTTTCTGAGCGACTGGTATTTTGTGGAAAAAAAACTGATTACCGACAAAAAGTATTATCCGGTACCAGCGCAGTTTGACAACAATCTGGTACAAATTGTTTCGAGTGGCCCCGACACCGAATGGGAAGCCATTATGCAAGGCATAGCCAAAGCCATTATGTCGGCAAAAAAATATATTTATATTCAGTCACCCTATTACATGCCGACGGAACTGATAGAAGGCTGTTTGCAGTTGGCTGCCTTGAGTGGCATAGATGTGAGGATAATGATTCCGACACAATCCGATTCGCCAATTGTCATTGCCAGTACTTCCAGTTATCTGGGAAAAGTGCTGCAGGCCGGAGTTCGTGTTTTTTATTATCGAAAAGGTTTTTTACATGCAAAAACTGTGGTGATGGATGATTTTGTTTCCATTGTTGGCTCTTGTAACATTGATTATCGAAGTTTTTACCAAAATTTCGAAGCGAATGCTTTTGTATATGAAGAAAAAACAGCCCTTACACTTAAAGAGCTGTTCTTGGAAGATATACATTACTGTGAGGAAATTACGCTGGAACAGTGGAACAACCGAAAAAAAACAAAAAAACTGATGGATTCCGTTTCGCGTCTTTTCAGTCCTCTTCTTTAAAATTATTTTTTCGCAAATCAGAAATTACAACTTACGTGTGATTCCTTGCGTCGGAATACTTTCTTGCCTGAAACGATTGACAGCAGTAACCACAAATGTATAATTTCCCTTAAATTTGTGGGGTAGGATTCGCAAATCGATGCAATTTTCGGTTGTTCGAGCTATAATGTTGACCGGATCATTCAAGTCGCCAACTTCTTTTCCCTTAAAAGCATACACCACATAATAGGCAGTTTGGCAGCCTCCTTCTTCATTCACTTCATCCCACAACAGAAAAGCATCCTTGCCATCTCTCAAAACCCGCAAATTTTGCGGCTGCGCAGAAGGTTCGCCTAAAATATTTCTGTTTATTGGACATAGTGCCGGATAACGATAATAGTTCGATTGCAAGCTGTCATTTAACCCCTGTCTGTTTTGCAGAAAGGTTTTTGCACTGAAGAAAACGGCTCCGTCCACTTGTGAGGAATTTCTATTCATTTTGATTTGTCGAATAATTTCATTTCCTGTTGTCCATGCCGGATTTTTTTTATCGCCCAAAGAGGACGGAATTAATCCGATATACAGATTTTTTCCGTAAGAATTTTCTATCCACCATTTCAACAAAACTTCGTAGTTAGCAACTTTTTTACCGATTTCCCAATACAATTGCGGTGTAACATAATCTATCGTTCCTTCGGCCAGCCATTTCAATATATCGGCATACAAATCGTCGTAATTTTGAATGCCAGCGCGAGTTGCAGAGCCACGTGGATCGACATTGTCGTTTCTCCATACGCCAAAAGGACTTACGCCAAATTCAACCCAAGGTTTGAGGTTTTTAATGGTTTGTTGTACTTCGGCAATAGCCATATTTACATTGTTACGTCTCCAGTCGGCTTTCTGATTGGGAGCAAAACCTCTTGGAAATTTCATGAAAGTTTCATCATCCGGAAAATCTTCACCTTTCACCGGATAAGGATAAAAATAATCATCAAAATGTACCCCATCTACATCATAATGTTCTACAATATCTTCCACCACTTTGTTTAAAAAATTCCGTGTTTCATCCAGTCCGGGATTGAAATAATATTTTCCGCCATAACGAACAAAAAGCTCCGGTTGTTTGTAAAACAAATGCTCTTTCGATAGCATCATGGAATCACCGGTTGTTGTTACCCGATAGGGATTTAGCCAGACATGAACTTCCATGCAGCGTTTGTGAGCTTCTTCTATAATAAACTGAAGCGGATCGTAAAAAGGTGAAGGCCGCACGCCCTGTCGGCCAGTAAGCCAATGGGACCAGGGCTCCAGATTAGAAGGATAAAAAGCGTCAGCCATCGGACGAATTTGCAAAACTATGGCGTTAATGTTGTTTTCAGTCAGCCGATCGAGCATGTTCACAATTTCGATTCGCTGCTGGGTGGGTAACAACCGATTGGAGCTGGGCCAATCGATGTTGGCAACTGTTGCTATCCACACTGCCCTCATTTCCCGCTTCGGCTGAGCCTGCAAAAACGAGAATGCAAAGAATAATAAAACTACTGACAAACGAAATTTTCTCATGATTTTATTCGTGAAATTTTTTAAGATCTGTTTATTTTATTTTTTGTGCATTTATCCACCAAATATACTATCGACTGGTATGGAATTCCGGTGTTGGTATTTAAACCAATTTCGCAGGTACGGCTGTTGCTGTAACCCACTTTAACATGGGCTTTTTCTATTTGTGGGCGAAGTTTTCTCAACGCATGAGCATTCAGTTCCGGCATGGTAAATCCTTTGTCGCCGGCAAAGCCGCAACATCCAACTTCTTCAGGTACCAAAACCTGAGTACTGCAAAGTTTGGCTATTTCTACAAGCTTTGGCTGCAATCCCATTTTGATGGTGGAGCAAGTGGCATGGATAGTAATGGGCTCATCGATAGGGTAAAAATCCAATTTATCCAGTAGAAAATCGTGTATAAATTCAACCGGTTCATATAGTGAGAGTTGTTTCATCGACTTGCGCATGTGATAAAGACAAGGACTTTGATCACAAAGAATCGGAATTTTTCCGTTTTCGGAAGCTTCACGTAGTGCTTTTTCCAATTCTGACGATTTCTGTTCGTCCACCGAAAGCAATCCCTTACTTTCCCAAATGCTTCCACAGCACATTTTTTCCATGTTTTTTGGAAAAACAACTTGGTAGCCTGCTTTATGGAGCAAAGATACGGTTTTTTCTACAAGTGGCGTCAGCTCTGGGTCATTTTTACTTACGCCCATCATCTGATTCAAACAACTTGGAAAGTAAACTACTTTCAATGATGAGTCAGTCGAGGTTGAAGTTGATACTTCTATTTTATTTCTTCGTTTGGGCATGGCCGGTGTCCACAAAGGGAAAACACCGCCACTCCATTTGTGTATTCCACGAGTAATTGCACCCATTGCTTTGTTACCCAATATGTGTTGTGCAGCGGAAGCAATATAGAGTACCGATTTCAAACCTGAAGCCACCCAATTGAAATGTTTGGCAGTCCAGCGTCCCAAAAATTGAGCCATTGTTTTGTTTTTCATGTTCTCATTGCGAAGCACATGGATATAGTCGCCAACATTGATCGAAACCGGACAAGATGTTGCACACAGCCCATCGCCGGCACAACTTTGTTCTCCCATAAAGCGATAACTTTTCTCCAATTCCTTCAAGCGTCGGGAATTTTCATCAGAAGTTTTCAATCTTTTAATTTCGCGTTGCACAACAATTCGTTGCCGCGAAGACATGGTGAAACCGGCACTTACACAATTTACTTCGCAAAAGCCGCATTCGATACATTTATCGATAAGCGGATGCACAGCCGGCATGGGTTTAATATTTTCCAAATGACAACGCGGATTGTCATTGAATATTACTCCCGGGTTCAGGATTCCTTCCGGATCGAAAAGTTGTTTCACTTGCAGCATAATGTCGAAAGCCTTTTCTCCCCATTCCTTTTTTACAAATGGAGCCATATTTCTGCCCGTTCCGTGTTCGGCTTTGAGCGAACCGTGATATTTTTTTACCACCATTTCAATTACTTCATTCATCATTTTTTCATACTGATGAATATATTCTTCCGTATCAAAACGCTGACTGATAATGAAATGAAGATTTCCATCGAGTGCATGTCCGTAAATGACGGCATCTTCATAGTGGTTTTTTATAAAAATTTCGTGCAAATCGTCTGTTGCTTCCGCTAAATCTTCTATGCAGAAAGCTATATCTTCTATCAGGCAAGTTGTTCCTACTGGCCGGGTGCTACCCACCGAAGGAAAAATTCCTGAACGCATGTCCCAATATTTTTTGTATTCGGATTCTTTGTCGGTAAAGCTCACAGGTAGAAGCGTATGAGCATCATTCAGGACTTTTTCCACTTGTCGAATTCTTTCATTCAATTCATTTCCATCTGATGCTTCAATTTTTATAAGTAAAGCTGCACTATTATCCGGCAAAGTTTTTAGCTCAGATATCGTTTCAAATTTGTCTTCTACTGAACGAATGGCTTTACGGTCGAAAAATTCGACAGCACTGACAGGAAAAGATTTTAAATTTTTTACGGTTTCACAAGCTAAATGCATGTTGTCGAAATATGCCATAGCACTTGCCTTGTACGGATAGTCGGTAGTTGTTTTCATTACTGCTTCCGAAAGAAAAGCGAGTGTTCCTTCCGAACCGACCATTAAATGTGTAATAATATCGAATGGGTCGTCAAAATCGATAAAAGAATTGATGGATAAACCGGTAACATTCTTTATCCGGTATTTCTTTTCAATCAGTTGTTTTAATGTTACGTCGTTGCGTATTTCGTCTCGCAAATCTTCTATTTTGCGAAGAAATTCGGGATGAGTTTTAGCAAAAACCGCTTTACTTTCTTCGTCGCCCGTATCCAACACACTGCCATCGGGAAGAACTATTCTTGTCGAAATCAACATTCTATAACTGTTTTCGCGTATTCCGCAACTCATTCCCGAAGCATTGTTAACGATTATTCCTCCCACCATGGCCGATTTAATTGAAGCAGGGTCGGGTGGAAATTTTTTTCTAAAAGGTTTTAAAATCTGATTAACGCGTTCTCCCACAATTCCCGGTTGCAGGCGGATGAAAGAAGCATCGGGAGCAAGTTCGTATCTTTCCCAGTTGCTACCGGCAAGAATCAGCACCGAATCGGAAATTGCCTGTCCCGAAAGGCTGGTACCGGCAGCACGAAAAGTTACGGGAAGATGATGTTTGGTTGCAGCGCGTAAAAGCAAACTGACTTCCATTTCGCTGGCAGATTGAACAACTGCTTTCGGTATCAAACGATAGAAGCCGGCATCCGTGCCCCATGCGAGTAAACGTAATTCGTCGGTGTAAATTCGTTTTTCGGGGATAAAACTTTTAATTTCGGATAAAAAGGAGTTTATCATTTCATTTGATCAGTGATACAAATAATATTTTTTTGAAAGTTGATAATAGGACTGAATATCTTTGTCCCAATAGTGCTGAATGTCGGATACCGAATTGTTAACTTGAAACAGTTTTCTCATTTGATCGGTTCCGCTTACCTTATCAAACATGGAAAATCTTTCTTTGTTGGCATTGTCGAATACTTTCTTATCCGGATACAAACGTGCCAACTCCTGCATAATATAAAATTGAACCAAAGACAGATGGGCTTTTTTGAAATCGACAATGTGAATCTGCACTCCCTGACAATTTTCTCCTTTTAAAGTTCCATAAAATGGAGTGAAAAAGATGGGTCGAAAAATGAAGCCCGGCAAATGTAAACGATTCATGGCATCGGCAAATTCCTGTGCTTTTATCCAGGGCGCTGCAACAACTTGAAATGGAAGGGTGTAGCCAACGCCTACCGATACGTAACCCAGCTCACCCAAAATTCCGGTAACCGGATAGTAGTAAGCTGAATGTTTATGCGGAATGTGAGGTGAAGCAATGACCCATTCCAATCCGGTGTCTTCCCATTTCATACTTCTTTTCCAGTTCTTCATTTTGACAACCGTCAGTTTGCATTTCTTTTTCAGTGCGTTTTCTTCATTTAACATTAGGGCCAGTTCTCCACAAGTTTGACCGTAAATATAAGGAATTTTAAACTGACTGACAAAAGAAATAAAAGGTTCTTCCGTCAGGTTGCCTTCAATTTTTTCTCCACCGAGTGGATTGGGACGATCGAGCACAATAAATTCTATATCGTTTTCGGCAGCAGCTTCCATAGCTAAACCCATGGTGCTGATATAGGTATAGGAACGACAACCCACATCTTGAATGTCATAAACCAGCACATCAATTCCTTTTAACATTTCAGAAGTTGGTTTGCGTGTAGTTCCATAAAGCGAATACACAGGTAAACCTGTTTTCTCATCTGTGGCATTCACAACTTTATCGCCTGCATAAACATCACCTCTTACGCCGTGTTCAGGCCCGTACAAGGCTACCAGTTTTACGTTGCGTGCTTCATATAAAATATCGATGGTAGATTTTAAATTTCCATCAACACCTGTCGGATTGGTAATCAAACCTACTCTTTTGCCTTCCAACAATTTGAAATTATCTGCTCTGAGTACTTCAATCCCTGTCATTACGCGTTTGGCGTATAAAGGAAAGGCAAATAAAACCGAAAAAATAAAAATAATTAGTTTTTGCATGATTCATATTTTTTAAATTGACGCAAACGTTTGCATTGAAAAACAAATGTAATTAAAAAAATTGAATTGAATAAAGGCAGTTGAAATATTTTTTAGTTCATTTTTTGTCAGATAATTGTATGCCAAGTATTTAATTTTTTTCTTAGGAAAAATTTCTCGTCATTGTTTATATAAATTCAGCTTAGATTCAAAACTAATTACCACTTTTTTTCTTTATTTAATCCCAAAAAATCTTAAAGAATCGATTTAAAGTAGTAATTTTGCAGCTCAAAGAAATTTCGATAAAAATTTGATATTATGGCAGAAAAAAAATTAAATTTATTAGCTGATTTTCCTCCTGTCTCCACGCAGGAATGGCTGGATAAAATCATTGCAGACCTCAAGGGAGCCGATTTTGAGAAAAAAATGATCTGGAGAACCAATGAAGGTTTCAATGTGAGACCCTTTTACCGCGAGGAAGATGTGGATGATCTGAAAATCACCGAATTGTTGCCCGGAGCTTTCCCTTATGTGAGGGGGACAAAAAGCGATAATGAATGGTTTGTACGGCAGGACATAAAAGTTGAAAACGCACAGGAAGCCAATGCTAAAGCCCTGTATATTCTAAATCGAGGGGTGAACTCCATTGGATTTCAGCTGAAAAAAGCAGATCTATCTAAAGAATTTGTTGCCACTTTGCTCAAGGATATTGCAGCTGACTGTGTGGAGTTGAATTTCACGATTTGCATCAGCAAAGCTGCCGAACTTGCCGATATTCTCTCCGAGTATTTCATTGCTCAAAATTATGAGGTCAAGAAATTGCAGGGTTCTATCAATTTCGACCCGATTAATCGCATGTTGCTGGCAGGCAAAAAATTGACGAAAGAAGAGATTGCCGAAAAGGCTAAAGCTGTTGTTCAGGCAATAAGCAGATTGCCTTTTTATCGTGTAATTGGCGTGAATGCCACCACTCTCTCCAACGCAGGTTCTACCATTACCCAGGAACTCGGTTACGCTTTGGCATGGGGAAACGAATACCTTTCCATGTTGATAGACGCAGGAGTGGATAAAGCGGTTGCCGCCAAAAAAATAAAATTCAATTTTGGTATCGGCAGCAACTATTTTATGGAAATTGCAAAATTCCGTGCTGCACGCATGTTGTGGGCATTAATTGTTGATGCTTATCAACCTCCCTGTCCTCGTCCCGACTGTCCCAATACAGTAAATGGAATTTGCAAATGTGCAGCAAAAATGCGTATCCACGCCGAAACGACCATTTTCAATCAAACCATTTACGATGCTTATGTCAACATGCTTCGTACACAAACCGAAGCCATGAGTGCAACTATTGGAGGTGTTGATTCTTTGTCGGTGCTCGGTTATGACACTGCTTTCAAACCTTCCGACGAATTTTCGGAAAGAATTGCCCGCAATCAGCAATTACTCCTCAAAGAAGAAGCTCATTTCAGTGAAGTTGTTGATCCGGCAGCCGGTTCCTATTATATCGAAACTTTAACTGCCGAAATAGCCAATCAGGCTTGGAAACTTTTCCTCAATGTGGAAAACGAAGGCGGATTCCTTGCTGCCGTTCAAAACGGAAAGGTTCAACAGACCATCAAGGCTACAGCCAATGAACGTTTAAAAGCTATCTCGAACCGGAAAGAAATTTTGGTAGGCACCAATCAATATCCAAATTTATTGGAAACTGCTGCCGAAAAAATCGACAAGGAATTGCAACAGTGTGGTTGCTGTTCGCATGAAGAAGGAACAGAAAAGCTTCTTCCGTTGCGTGGTGCTGTGGAATTTGAAAACTTACGCTTAGCGGTCGAAAAAACGTCCAAGCGTCCAAAAGTGTTTATGTTGACCGTTGGAAATTTAGCCATGCGCTCGGCAAGAGCTCAATTTTCGGGCAATTTCTTTGGATGTGCCGGATACGAAATTATCGACAATCTCGGATTCTCTTCTGTGGAAGAAGGCGTAAAAGCAGCGTTGGATGCAAAAGCCGAAATTGTTGTGCTTTGCTCCAGCGACGAAGAATATGCCACATTAGCCCCCGAAGCTTACAAATTGTTGAAGGACAAAACGATTTTTGTTGTGGCAGGCGCTCCCGCTTGTATGGAAGATTTGAAAAAGGAAGGGATTGAGAACTTTATCAGCATAAAATCCAATGTGTTGGAAACCTTGAAGGATTTCAACAAAAAACTGGGTCTGTAAAGTTTTTGTATATCATTTTCATTTATAAAAAATAAATTCTCCAGTCAAAAAATTTTTTCTATCCAACATCTTCAAAATGAAAGAAAAAATTAAAAACGGATTGCTGGCTACCAGGCCCTGGTCTTTTCCTGCTTCAACCATGCCTGCATTGTTGACCATTTCGTATGTCTTTTTTCTGAAAAATGAGCTTGGAAGCGAGGTTAACTGGTGGTTTGGGGTGTTGGCACTTTTGGGTGCCGCCATTTTCCAAGCCAGCGGAAATCTGATTGGCGATTATTTCGACTATCAACACCATGTGGACCGTAAAGAGACGTTTGGTTCAAGCCGAATGTTGGTCGATCAGGTTTTTCAACCCAAAACGATTTTGCATTTTGGCATTGTTTTGCTGGCGGTAGGTGTTGTGCTGGGACTTTTTCTTTGTTACCGAACGGGCATCGATTTGTTGTGGATCGGAGCGATTGGCGCAATGGCAACTTATTTCTATTACAAATTGAAATTCGCTGCGCTAGGTGATTTGACTATATTTATCATCTACGGGCCGCTGATCGGGTTGGGTACAGCTTACGTCATGACCGGACAACTCATGTGGTTTGCAGTGGTGTTGAATATACCTGTTGCCTTCTTGGTTGTCAACATTTTACATGCCAACAACACAAGAGACATTCGCGACGACGGAAAAGCCAACATCAAAACACAAGCCATGCTGTTGGGTATCAAAGGTGCAAAAATACAGTATGTTGTTTTGAGTATTGGAGCTTATGTGGGTGTGGTGTTGATGATTATTTTCAAAATGATTCATCCGGTTGCTTTGCTGATGTTGCTTTCGTTGCCTTTGGCTGTGAAAAACATCAAAAAAATGATGACCGCAGAAGTGGAAAAACCCGAAAAGATTTTTGATTTGGATGCACAAACTGCACAGTTGGTACTTGTATTCAGCTTGTTGTTCTCTATTTCAAATTTTATTGCTGCATGGTTATGAAAAGAATTATTATTCCCATACTGATTGCTATCATTTTTTGGTTTGTCATGTTTTCTCCCTGGACCAAAGAATATGTCAACTTCTGGCTGACCATGACGGCTGCCGGCATAACGCTGACTTTGATGAGTGCTTTTCTCGGAAAAGATTTCAAAAAACAATTTTCGCTTTCGCTGAAAGATGTACTCATTGGTCTGGGATCGGCTGTTGTTTTATATGTGGTGTTTTTCTTGGGCGATTTCTTTTCAAAATTGCTGTTCGATTTTGCAAAAGATCAGGTTGGGCAGATTTACATGATGAAAGAAGGAGAAAATCCTTTGTTGTTGAGTTTATTGCTCATTCTTTTGATTGGCCCGGCAGAGGAAATTTTTTGGAGAGGATACGTTCAGCGAATGCTGGAACCAAAATTTGGTTCATGGATGGCATTGATAGTTACAACGCTGATTTATACTTTGGTACACATTTGGTCGTTTAACTTCATGCTGATTATGTCTGCCATGGTTTGCGGTGCATTTTGGGGATTGCTTTACAAATACAATAAAAATTTGGTAACCTTGATTGTTTCACATGCGGTGTGGGATGTTTCCGTTTTTATATTATTCCCTATCGTGTGAAAAATGAAATTATCAACGTCCAAAACTGAAAAATTACAATAACTTGTCCTATTAGATTTTTTATTATCGATTAATGATTTTATTTTAGAAAAAAGTAAACATTGAAATACAGTATTTTCGACTGACCATTGAATTTTCGTCGTCGGAAAGTCTGATTCAAAAAACAAAAAAAATATGAAACCGAATTTTAACAACATTGATGTCAGCAACATTACTTCAAGTGGAGCTGCCATGCTTCAGACTGAAGAAAATTGGCTAACGCCCGAACAAATTCCCGTTAAGCCTTTTTATGAGAAAAACGACTGGAAAGGAATGGAACATTTACATTATGCAGCCGGAATTCCTCCTTTTTTGAGAGGTCCTTACAGCAGCATGTATGTAACGCGTCCGTGGACTATTCGCCAATATGCAGGTTTTTCTACTGCTGAAGAGTCCAATGCTTTTTATCGTCGTAATTTGGCTGCAGGTCAAAAAGGGCTTTCCGTAGCATTCGACTTGCCAACGCATCGCGGTTACGATGCCGACCATGAAAGAGTTGTGGGCGATGTGGGGAAAGCAGGCGTATCCATTTGTTCCGTAGAGGATATGAAAATTCTCTTTGACGGAATTCCCTTGAATAAAATGTCCGTTTCCATGACCATGAACGGCGCCGTACTGCCCATTCTTGCTTTCTATATTGTGGCAGGGCTCGAACAGGGAGCTAAACTCGAAGAACTTTCCGGAACCATCCAGAACGATATTTTGAAGGAGTTTATGGTGCGAAACACCTATATTTATCCGCCACAATTTTCCATGAGAATTATTGCCGATATTTTCAAATATACTTCGCAAAATATGCCCAAGTTCAATTCCATCTCCATTTCCGGTTACCACATGCAGGAAGCAGGTGCTACTGCCGATTTGGAACTGGCCTATACACTTGCCGATGGTTTGGAATATTTGCGTACCGGTATCAATGCAGGGCTCGACATCGATGCTTTTGCACCTCGTCTATCTTTCTTCTGGGGTATCGGAATGAATCATTTTATGGAAATTGCCAAAATGCGTGCGGCCAGACTTCTCTGGGCTAAAATCGTGAAACAGTTTCATCCTAAAAATCCAAAGTCTATGGCACTTCGTACGCACTCCCAAACTTCGGGATGGTCACTTACAGAACAGGACCCTTTCAACAATGTAGGAAGAACCTGTATCGAAGCCATGGCAGCAGCGCTGGGTCATACACAATCGCTGCATACCAACGCTTTGGATGAAGCTATTGCCTTGCCTACCGACTTTTCGGCACGTATTGCCCGCAACACGCAGATTTATCTTCAGGAAGAAACCAATATTTGCAGACAAATTGACCCCTGGGCAGGTTCTTATTATGTAGAATCCTTGACCAAAGAATTGGCCGAAAAAGCATGGGACTTGATACAGGAAATCGAAAATCTGGGAGGAATGGCCAAAGCCATTGAAACCGGTATCCCGAAAATGAAAATTGAAGAAGCTGCTGCCCGTACACAAGCACGCATCGATTCCGGGAAACAAATAATTGTTGGAGTTAACCGATATACGCTGGAAAAAGAAGAACCCATCGAAATTCTCGAAATCGACAATACGGCAGTACGCATGCAACAGATTGAAAGACTGAAACAGCTCCGAGCTTCCAGAAACAACGAAGAAGTGAAAAAAGCTTTGGATGCCATTACAGAATGTGCCAGAACCGGTAACGGCAACTTGCTTGAGCTTGCAGTAGAAGCAGCACGTGTCAGAGCAACACTGGGCGAAATTTCCGATGCCTGCGAAAAAGTGGCAGGTCGTTATAAAGCAATCATAAGAACTATTTCAAACGTGTATTCATCAGAAACAAAAAACGATGCAAATTTCCAGCGGGCTTCGCAGCTTACTGAAGAATTTGCCAAAAAGGAAGGCCGTCGTCCACGTATTATGATTGCCAAAATGGGGCAAGATGGACACGACCGCGGTGCAAAAGTTGTAGCTACGGGCTATGCAGATTGTGGTTTTGATGTGGATATGGGGCCGCTGTTCCAAACTCCGGCAGAAGCCGCCAAGCAAGCTGTGGAAAACGATGTTCATGTAGTGGGTGTTTCTTCACTTGCTGCCGGGCATAAAACCTTGATTCCACAACTTATTGAAGAATTGAAGAGGCTGGGACGTGAAGATATTCTGGTTGTTGCGGGTGGAGTTATTCCTCCACAAGACTACGACTTCCTTTATAAAGCCGGAGTAGCCGCTATTTTTGGACCCGGAACTCCCGTTACCAAAGCTGCCTGCACCATCATGGAAATGCTGTTGGCTGATTAAATGAACTTTTTACTGAAACAAAAAACAGGCTTCCCCAAAAGTTGCCTGTTTTTTTTTTATCCCAGATTACTCATTAGTCAATTTAAAGGGGAAATCAAACTTAGAAGAAATCTACCATGGGCCGGAAAGCCAGGGTCGTCATTAAAACCTTTTTTAGTACATGACAAAAATTGAGACATTTGTTTATGTGTAAAACAGGACATATAAGTCAAGCTCTTGGGGTTGACCTTGTCCGGTGAGCCGAAAAACAAGTGAGAAAAGCGTTTAAAAATCGTCCTTGTTTGAGTTCCGACGTATTTCGTCGGAATGAGTTTGGGCGATTTCAGCTTTTCGAGCGTAAGTTTTTCGAGTGAAGTGGACACAGTCTTGAAAGCAGCGTTTAAGCGAAAACAAAATCAAATTTATTTGATTTATGTTGAGCGTAGCTGCTTCAACTAAATTAATTTTTTTTGCTTACTTTTTTGTTTCAAGACAAAAAAAGTAAGTGAAGGTTTGAGGCAAAGTCCCGTTATTAAATATCTGAAAATAAAGAATATAAATGTTTTGAAATTTTTTTGTCATGTACTAAGACAAAAAAACTTTTTAAGGCTCTATTAATTAACTTTTCCCTTTTTAATTTTTTCTACATCTTCCCAAAATGTTGGGTAGGATTTGCTGACCACTTCGGGATGTTCAATCGCAATGGGAAACAGCAAGGCAGCGGGAGCAAAAGCCATTGCCATACGATGATCGTCATAAGTTTTAATAGAAATTTCGCCTGTCTCTTCAAAATGACAAGCGTCTTTTTTTTCTCCACTCCATGACAACTCTCCTTCGGCAGGTTCGGTAAGCAAAAAGCCAAATTTTGCCAATTCTGTTTTTAAAGCTGAGATTCGATCGGTTTCTTTGATTTTCAAACTTTTAAGCCCTTTTAAATGGAACGGAATATTTTTCAGACAACAGGTAACCGCAAAAGTTTGAGCCAAATCGGGTTGATTGATAAAATCATAATTAAAGAAATCTATCTTTTTCCTGTTGGGCGTTAATAAAACTCCGTCCGAAAAATATTGAACAGCAACACCTAAATTTTCAAATAATTCCGCCACTTTACTGTCGCCTTGATAACTATTTTGATGCAAACCCTTCAGAAAAATTTCTCCTTCTCCTGCAATGCTCAGTATTTCAAACCAGTATGAAGCTGCCGACCAATCAGACTCAACCGTAAAATCTACCGGTTTGTAAAACTGTGGAGCAATTTCAATCCTGTTTGTCAAGAAATTGACCTCAACACCAAATTCTTTCATCATATTCTTGGTCATCAGTATATAAGGAAGCGAAATAATTTCACCTTCCAAAATTATATTCAATCCTTCGTTCATGTAAGGCGCCGTCATCATCAAAGCCGAAATATATTGGCTGCTTACACTTCCATCGAAATGTATCGTTCCACCTGTCAATTTTTTTCCCTTAATTGATAAAGGTGGAAAACCCGACTTCTCAAGATATTCTATTTCTGCGCCCAAATCATTCAGGGCTTCTACCAACAGTCTCACAGGTCTTTGTTTCATTCGTTCACTTCCGGTAAGCGTCCATTCTTCTTCTGTCATGGCCAAATAAGCAGTCAAAAAACGCATGGCTGTTCCGGCAGCTCCAACATCTATGATAGATTGATCCAGCTTCAACGCCCGCAGCATAACTTTCGTGTCATCGCAGTCCGAAAGATTCCGAATTTCAGATCGTGAACCCGATAAAGCATTTATGATTAGCGCACGATTGCTAATGCTTTTTGAAGCCGGGAGCAAAATATCGAGATGAATATCGGCTGAAGGAAAATATAAATGTTTGGGTTCCATAACAAGAACTATTCATTTTACTATTGAATAAAAAAAAGCAACATTCTCCTTATATCGAAAAGGAGAATATTGCTACAAAATTACTGAATTGCGCCGGATATAAAAATTTTAAACGGCCAGTTTGTAAATTTCCGCAACATCTTTTTCGGTGAGTTTTACAAAACTTCCAACCGTACAGTTACCAAGTCTCATGTTTTTCACCAATGTAGGAATATCCTCAGCTTTAGCTCCCAGCTGGGCAAAGCGGATAGGCATGCCGATTGAAATTAAAAACTGTTCAAATTTGGCTATTCCTTCTTTTGCTGTTATTTCGGGATGTTGGAAATCCATTTCACAGCCCCAAACGCGCACGGCAAATTGAGCAAAGCGCATAATGTCGTGGTTCATTACATACTTCATCCATGCCGGAAACATAACAGCCAAACCCGCACCATGAGCTACATCGTAAAGTGCCGACAACTCGTGTTCCATTTGATGAGTTGCCCAATCCTGCTCCCGTCCTACTCCACAAATATCGTTGTGAGCCACCATTCCTGCCCACATAATGTTGGCACGGGCTCCATAATTTGTTGGTTCGGCTATTGCAACGGGAGCTTCTTTTATAATTGTCAGCAAAATTCCTTCACAAAGGCGATCGGTAATTTCCACTTCCCGGGTATTGGTAAAATATCTTTCCATCACGTGGGCCATCATGTCGGTAATGCCGCAGGCCGTTTGATAAGCTGGCAAAGTAAACGTAAGTTCCGGATTGAGGATGGAAAATACAGGGCGCAAGGCATTTCCTTCTGCCGAACGTTTTAATAAGCCATTTTCGTGGGTAATAACTGAACTGCTGGATCCTTCGCTTCCGGCTGCTGCAATGGTAAGAATCGTTCCTACCGGCAAAGCTTTTTCAACTTTTTTCCCGGTATAAAAATCCCAAAAATCACCATCATACAACGCTCCGGCTGCAATAGCTTTTGCCGAGTCAATTACACTTCCGCCGCCAACAGCCAGGATAAAATCTACACCTTCGTTTTTACAAATTTCTATTCCTTTGTAAACCAAACCACTACGCGGATTGGGCAATACACCGCCTAATTCCACAAAAGAAATTCCTTCTTGAGTCAGCGATTTCTTGACTCTGTCCAATAATCCGCTTTTAATGGCTGAATTTCCTCCAAAATGAAGCAGTACCTTTGTTCCTCCAAAACGTTTAACGTATTTCCCCGCCTCGTTTTCTCGTCCTTTTCCGAAAACGAAATAAGTTGGACTATAAAAATTAAAATTGTTCATAATCAATAAGTTTTAAAAAATCTGCTTTTTTAATTGATAACTTTTTTCAATCTATCTAAAAGTTCATCACCCAATTCGCTTTTTATTTTTATATGGTTAATGACTTCCAGCACAAAAGGATTGTTTTCAAAACTTCCACGAACCGATTCGAAATCAAGAGATTTCTGCTGTTCATCACCATCGACACCAAATCCGGTTTTAGCGTTCAAACTAAATTCTTTTTTGGCATCATCATAAATAAGATGATCGAGTGTAACAACAGAATTTTTCCACAGTTCCACCATCTGTATCAAATCTTCACGGGTAACTTCAGCAATTGGTTTTCTCCAATAAATTTCCAACTTATCTTTTGCCCAAGTCCATTCATAATTGTAATACGCTTCGTGCATTTTTTCAAATTCGCTTTGAATATCTTCGAGCGTAATCGGTTGATCTTCGATTTTCTTCATCAACTGTTCAATTTCCGTTTTGGGCGCAATCAGTCCCGATAAATCAATCCATTCGCCACTACCTACAGAAGTATCGGGCTTCAAAATTTCCCGAATATCTTCAATGGTATTAAAATGTTTATCTTTCAATCTGCTGATAAGCGAATTACCCAAAAATTTATATATTCCGATGTGATACAGGTCAATACCTTTGAGTAAAGACGAATTTTTTATGCTGCAATTTTGGTAAGTATAAATTTCAGTCGTTTCTCCCGAAATTTTCTGTAAGTTTTTCAGGACTTCAACTCCTTTCATCATTTTCTGAATGGTGTAGGGACTTAAAAGATTAAAATTAATCGGATCGAGTTTTTTGGGATCTTTTCGGTTATCCCTTTTTGGCCATTTCTGGGCATCTCGAATGGTTCCCACGCTTCGCAAATTCACTGCCGGCACCAAAAAACTGTCGGTAGCATTTTCTATCAGATAAGAAAAAGGCAAATCGGAAGTATCGGAATGTTTGGTGTGTCGCCCCATAACCAGCGTAAAAGCACCAATTTTAGCCGGCCAAAGCAAATAAGAATCGCTGGTAGTTTTTGCTCCGCGTTCGGCCAGTCCCTGATGAATGGGACCAAGTTTATACATGTGATTGCTTTGGTTGGAACCGCTGCCTGCATTGAGAAAAGAAAACATTCCTGCAATGAGTAAAGTAGATTTGTGATGCGATACCGTATAAGGACCGGCAAAAATGGCGGTTGCTTCTCCGTGCATGCCCTGACAGTTGGAAAAGAAAAGTGAATCGAGCACAGAATAATGTTTCCCCAAAATACAACCCTGACCGATAAAACAACGGGAAATCAATGTGGAATCGGTAACCGAAACTCCAGAACTGATAATAAAATCGTCGCATTTTACGCCGGCTCCAATGGTTACGGGAGCAAAAGCATTACTGTTGATACTTCCGTTGATCAGGCACGAAGCACCTTCTATATTGGCACAATCGCCAATGCGAACATTTTTTATACTGCCGGCATTCACAATCCTGACATTTTTACCAATTGTGCCGGTATCGGATTTTAATTTGCATGCGTATTCATCAATAAGCTTCTGAATTTTTTGAATTAACCCCGGACGATGGCGATACAAAGTAAGTACATATGCCAACGGCGCCGAAAGAAAATCAAAAATTGGAATTTCTCTTCCTCCTCCTTCATTCATTACAGGCACTTTTACTCCGTTGCCGAAAGTTGAATCCTTTTCTACCACCAGCAAATTTACATTTTCAATGTAAGAACCTTCGCCAATATGATAGTTGGCTATATAATTGGCTACCTGATCAATATAAACATCATCTTCTATCGTGCAATTATGCAGACAACACCGACGAATGCCGGCATGTCTTTGCAATCCTCCTGCCAACACAAAAATTTTATTGAAGTTACCGAGAAAAATATTTCCGGAAAAATGGACATCAGCGATAAAATCCGGTTTAAAACCTTCTGAAACTCTCACCATTTCCCAGTTTTCGGCCGTGCAACCTTTAGAAGTGAGCAAATGAATTTCATTTTCAGTAAGAAGTCGATAATTTTTCATAAGTGTAAGAATTGAATTGTTAATTTATTTTACTCAACCTCATCCGTTTCATTTTCCTCCATTTCAAAATCCTGATAAAGAAAATCGTTGTAAGGATAACGTTGAACATGAATAGCCTTGATTTTCTGATACATAATTTTTTTCAGTTCCTCGATATTTTGTTTTTTTGTGGCTGAAATGAACACACAATCTTCATGAATTTTAGCCATCCAAGTTTTTTGGATTTCCTCCAAAGTAATATTCTCAGGTTTTTTCGGAGTCAAATCATCAGGGTCTTTGGCTTTGTGATTGTAAGCATCAATTTTATTGAAAACCAGGATCATGGGCTTTTCTTCATTGGTAATTTCCTTCAGCGTTTGGTTGACAACCTGAATCTGTTCTTCAAAATTCGGGTGAGACACATCCACTACATGAATCAACAAATCGGCTTCGCGAACTTCATCGAGTGTCGATTTGAAAGATTCGATAAGATGATGAGGCAACTTTCTGATAAAACCGACCGTATCGGTAAGAAGAAAAGGCAAATTATCTATAATCACCTTTCTGACAGTCGTATCGAGTGTAGCGAAAAGCTTATCTTCGGCAAAAATATTCGACTTGCTCAGCAAATTCATTAACGTCGATTTTCCAACATTAGTGTAGCCAACCAACGCCACCCGCACCAATTTTCCGCGATTTTTTCGCTGTGTGCTCATCTGACGGTCGATTTCCTTTAAGTTTTGTTTCAATTGCGCAATTTTTGAAAGAATAATTCTTCGATCGGTTTCAATTTGGGTTTCGCCGGGTCCTCTGGTGCCAATTCCTCCCTGTTGACGTTCAAGGTGAGTCCACATACGTGTTAGGCGAGGCAAAAGATATTGATACTGAGCCAATTCAACCTGAGTTTTGGCACTGGCAGTTTTTGCGCGCTTGGCAAAAATATCAAGAATCAGATTGGTACGATCCAAAATTTTGATTTTTAATTCCGATTCGAGATTTCTGATTTGTCGTGCTGAAAGTTCGTCATCAAACACGGCCATATCAACGGGATGATCCGCCAAATAGTTTTTTATTTGTTCCAGTTTTCCCGGACCGACGAAAGTTTCGGGATTGGGATGATCCAACTGTTGCAAAAAAATTTTTTCGGGAACTGCTCCGGCGGTTTTTGCCAAAAAAGCCAATTCTTCAATATATTCTTTTGCTTTTTCCCTGTTTTGTTGCGGTGTTACTAAACCGACCAAAATAGTTTTTTCCTGATAGTTATTTGTTTCCAATTTTAATATTCTCTTTAACAAAAAACCGTTTGGATAAATTGGCCAAACGGTTTAATATATTTTTTTCGATATGAAAGGTCAACCGAAATAGTATAATGTAAGGAAAAATAAAATTTACTGTAATTTAAAATTAATGGGAAGCGTAAATCTTACTCTTACAGGTTTTCCTCGTTGCTTACCCGGAATCCATTTGGGCATGGATTGAATAACCCTAACCGCTTCCTTATCCAGACTAGGATCAACACCTCTTACAACCTGAATGTCAACTATTGAACCATCGGTATTCACAACAAATTGGCAAATAACACGTCCCTGAATTCCGTTTTCCTGAGCAATCACCGGGTATTTGATATTTTCATTTAAAAATTTGAATAAAGCTTGTTCTCCACCAGGAAATTGAGGCATGGTTTCAACCACCTGAAAAATAACTTGTTCATCTTCCTCGTGAATAGGTGCAGCGACAGGCGCGGCTATAATATCAACGGCTTTATTTTTGGTATCTTCTGTTTCTATGTTAATGGTTTGGGTTTCCACCGTATTTTCCACCACATTGAGTACTTCAATCACTTCAGGTGCAGGAGGAGGTGGTGGTGGAGGAGTTTCATCCTGTGTTGTTTGAATGATATCCAACTCTTCTTCCGTTTTTAGATCAGTTTGAACGCCTTCGTAAATGGTAATTTCTCTGGCTGTCCACTCCAGAGCAATATAAATAAATGACAATGCCATAACCAAACCGATCAGAATAAATAATGATTTCTTATTTTCTAATGAGGCTTTTGGTGATTTTTTTTCTTCCATAATGATAAAGTCTTTTTTATTTTTCAGATGGTACAAATGTACAATTTTTTTTTAATAGTTGATGTTTTATGGGTAAAAAAAATTTTTCTTTTAAACAAAATCGATAACAAAATTATATTTTTCATAAAAAGTCATCTCCGAACGTACCTTTTTCTTAATTTTGCCGTTATTTTTCAATTAACATTGGTAGTTCTTAAATGCATTGCAAAATTACCAAAACTTTGATATATTTTGCATAGAACGGAAAAAATCTTTATTCTACAATATTTTTAAAAATTTTTTTGAAGAAACTAATGATAAAAAGAATTGTTTTGTTTTTATGGTTCCTAATAACTTTTGTTGCCTTAGTTTATCCACAGGCAGGCAAAGGTGTATATCAATTTCTGGATTTGCCTGTATCTTCACGTATTGCCGCAATGGGAGGAACCAATGTTTCGCTGAAGGACAACGATATAAACTTTTCTTTTTGCAATCCGTCGCTGCTTACCGACAAAACAAATGATTTTCTTTCATTAAGCATGGCCAATTATTTGGCTGACATTCAGTATGGAAGTGCCGTGTTTGGAAAAAATTTCAAAAACAAGCATTACATGGCTTTTGGCATGCAGTATGTCGACTACGGCACTTTTCAGGAAACAACGGAACAAAACGAAATTATTGGTGAATTTACAGCCAAAGACATGGCACTTTACATAATGTATGCCTACCCGATTACCGAAAAAATTTCTGTTGGGGGAACTTTTAAACCGATTTACTCGGCTTATGAACGTTATTCGAGTTTTGGGGCAGCCATAGATGCGGGCATCAGTTATAACGACCCAACCAATTTTTTTTCGGCAGGATTGGTATTGCGCAACATAGGCAGCCAAATAAAAGGTTATTATTCCGATGAAGAAGGACAGCATTACGAACCGCTTCCATTTAACATCCAATTGGGAATAACCAAAAAATTGGCTTATGCGCCGCTGCGTTTTACGGGGACTTTACACAATTTGCAGCACTGGGATTTATCTTACGCTTCTTCCACGCAGAATGAAACGAAAAAAATTAATTTTTTTGACATGGCTTTGCGTCATTTTATTTTCAATGCCGAATTTATTCCTTCCAATAATTTTTATCTGACATTGGGATATAATTTTAGGCGTGCAAAAGAAATGAAAGTAGAAGATTTTAAATCGCAGGCAGGTCTTTCTTTTGGCGGAGGCATTAAATTATACAAATTCAATGTTGGTTTTGGCATGTCTACCTATCAGGTTGGAAACAGCGTATATCAATTTTCTGTTGGCACATCGCTCTCCGAGTTTGGACTGTAGTCTGTTTCCTACTTTCGACTTTTTCCTGAAATCATTCAAAGCATCCGGAAATTTTTAAAATTTTAAAGTCCGTCAGCTTCTGCAATTAAATAACAAAGATATTTTTTAACTTTGTTTCTGAAAAACAAACCCCGAAAGAAATAATTTGAAAATGGCCAAAATATTAATTATTGATGACGAACGAAGTATCCGTAATACTTTGAAAGATATTCTGGAATTTGAAAAACATCAGGTTTCACTTGCCGAAAACGGTTTAAAAGGCCTTGAAGCAGCTCAAAACGAAATGTTTGATTTGATTTTTTCCGATATAAAAATGCCCGAAATGGATGGTATTGAACTGCTTACGCAACTGAAAGAAAAAGACATTGAAGCTCCTATCGTGATGATTTCCGGACATGGAAATATAGAAACAGCCGTAGAATGTATAAAAAAAGGAGCTTTTGACTTTATCGAAAAACCCATCGATTTGAACCGTCTCTTGATTACAGTACGTAATGCGCTGGAAAAGAAAGATTTGGTTGTGGAAACCAAAAATCTGAAAAAGAAGACAGCAAAAAAATATGAAATGATTGGTCAATCAGCCGCATTGGAAAACGTTCGCCAAATGATTGAGCGCGTAGCTCCCACTGACGCGCGCGTTTTGATTACCGGTGAAAATGGAACGGGAAAAGAATTGGTAGCCAGATTAATACATGATAAAAGCAACCGGGCCAATGCTCCATTTGTTGAAGTAAACTGTGCGGCCATTCCTTCGGAACTGATTGAAAGTGAACTTTTCGGACACGAAAAAGGAGCTTTCACTTCTGCCATCCGACAAAGGATCGGTAAATTTGAACAAGCCGACAACGGAACCATCTTTCTCGACGAAATTGGAGATATGAGTCTTTCGGCTCAAACAAAAGTTTTGCGGGTTTTGCAGGAAAATGAACTTTCGCGTGTGGGGAGCGACAAAAGTATCAAAGTCAATGTCAGAGTAATTGCCGCAACCAACAAGGATTTGAAAAAAGAAATCGAAAAAGGGAATTTCCGCGAAGATTTGTTTCATCGGCTTAACGTTATCCCAATTCATGTTCCAACTTTGGACGAACGAAAAGAAGATATTCCCTTGCTGGTAGAACATTTCACGGAATTAATCTGTTCTGAGGAAGGTATTCATCCCAAAAAATTTGAACCGGACGCCATAAAGGCTCTACAACAACGCTCGTGGACGGGAAATATACGCGAACTGCGCAATGTGGTGGAAAGATTGATTATTCTCGGTTCTCCGATGATTACCAAAGATGATGTGGAAAAATTTGCATGAATCGTACACAATCCACTGCCGGTGCAGCAACCAAATTTTTTCAAACAGTCAGAAAAAATTTTTTCCGGACAAATAAATCAATGCAAGGAATTTCATCAATTTCTTTAAAATTAATTCAATCACATGAAACCACTCAACGAACTTAAAATTGCCATTTGTAGCGATCATGCAGGTTTTGAACTTAAAAACAAACTGATTGAGTATCTGAAATCGAAAAATGTTGGGCAAATAAAAGATTTTGGCGCCTATACGGCAGAAAGTTCCGATTATCCCGATTTCGCCCATCCTATGGCTTCGGCAGTAGAAAACGGAGAATTTGATTTTGGCATTTCCCTGTGTGCTACGGGAAACGGCATCAACATGACGGTGAACAAACACAAAGGAATTCGCGCTGCGCTTTGCTGGATGCCCGAAATCGCATCGCTGGCACGCAGACACAACAACGCCAATGTACTTTCGTTGCCGGCAAGATTTATCAACGAAAATGAAGCCAAACAAATCGTGGATGTGTTCTTTGAAACCGATTTTGAAGGAGGAAGACATCAGCGACGAATAGACAAAATATCCTGCTGAAAAAACGAAAAACTCATGTTATCGAAAAATAAAATCAAGTTTATCAATTCTTTGAACCTAAAAAAATTCAGAGATGAAACCAATATGTTTATTGCTGAAGGAACAAAATTGATTAACGATTTATCGGTAACATTTCATTGCGAACTTTTAGTGGTTACACCTGAATGGCTCGAAAACAATACGCCCATTCGGACAAAAGAACTATTGGAAGTAAATTTTGAAGAGTTCAAGAAAATTTCCAATCAAAAAAATCCTCAAGGTATATTGGCCGTTTTCGGCAAAGCGACCGACATCGCTTTATCGTTGGAAGAAATCGGCTCAGAATTATCGTTGGCGCTGGATGAAATTCAGGATCCCGGCAATATGGGTACCATTATTCGAATTGCCGACTGGTTCGGCATTAAACATATTTTTGCTTCTCAAACTTCGGCAGATGCTTTTGCTCCTAAAGTTGTACAAGCCAGTATGGGAGCGCTGGCACGCGTACAAGTTCAGGAAGTCGATCTGGAAAATTTTCTGTTGCCATTGAAAGATAAACTGCCTATTTACGGAACTTTTCTGAAAGGAGAAAATATTTATACTACTCCCCTATCTTCAAATGGCATTATTGTTCTCGGAAACGAAGGGAACGGCATCTCTCCGGCAATTGAAAAATTGGTTACCGAACGTCTTTTTATTCCAAACTATCCACCCGGAAATACCACTTCCGAATCGCTCAACGTAAGCGTAGCGGCAGCTTTGGTTTGTGCGGAATTTCGGCGCAGACTCAAATAAAAAGCTTTTGGCAACTACAATGCCTTTCCTTCTTACTCTATATTTTCCATTTCCATATTCAAAGGACTTTCCGATTCCGCTCTTTTTTTAACTGTTTGTTTGGGTTTCATGTTGCCGAAATTGTAAGATAGAGTCATGCCCACCATTCTTCCATGAAAATAAGATTCCGATACCTGATAAAAATCGGTTCCCCATGTTGTTGATTTCCATTTTCTCGAATTTAACAAATCACGAACCATTAGGTTGAGATTTAACTTTCTATCAAAAAATGTTTGTCTAAAACCCAGGTCAAGAGAATAATTGGCAGCTCTTTCCCCCTGTGAGATGATGCGGGGAGATAAATAACGGCCGGTGATTTGTGCAGAAGTATTTTTACTGAGCATTAAATTTGCCAGCAATCTTCCACTCCATGAAAAATCATCCTGATTTGGAATGGTAACAGTCGTATTGTACGGACTGGTAAATGAAGCCGAATCCAACTGACTGTAATATAAATTTAAAGAAGAAGTCAGACTCAATATCTTAAACAAATTGTTCTTTGCAACCAACTCAAGACCGGCATTTTTTGATTTTGTGATGTTAAAGTACGTACTTTCCATCGTTTGTCCGTTCATATAACGCACATTTTCAATAACATTATCTGTAAAGCGATAATAGGCCGACGCCGAAAGAGAATGTTGATTCCATGTTTTCAAATAATTGAGTTCCAACGAACTGGCAAATTCCGGCAAAAGTTGTGGATTTCCATACGATATGCTGGTCGAATCCGAATAATCTCTGAAAGGATTGATCATGCGTCCTCTGGGACGGTTTATTCGACGGGTATAGCTCAATTGCAACTCGTTTTGTTCAGGTAATGAATAGGAAAGATAAAAACTGGGAAATAATTCAAAATAAGATTGAGTCTCCAAATTGTTGATTTTTTTTTCCAAATATTCACCCCGAAGTCCGGCTTGCAAACTCAACTGGTCAAATTTGTTACCATAGGTAAGATAGGCAGCATGTATCTGTTCTTTATAATCGAAATTGTCTGAATAACTAAAAATTTCCACTCCATTGTTCAAATTGTCTATGGCACTGGTTAAATTGTTTCGCTCCTGAAGATTACTTTGCCAACCGGCCTCCAATCTGCTGTTTTCCGTAATTTTATTCGAGTAGTCGATTTTAAATTCCCACTGATGATTCCGATTGTCGGTAGTTTGTGTTATGTCGCTTGAGGTAAGATCTAATAGATAATCCCTTTGAATATACTGGTCATCAGATTTTCTATTATGTTTTGAATAAGAAATACTGGCCATAATATTATTATCTTTTCTTCCAAATTCGTGTTGATAATCAACATTCAGATGAAAGCTTGGATGATTTCCATTATCCAAATTATAACGGCTATAGTTTTTCAGAAGAAAATTATCAACATCATATAAACCATAATTAATGTTGTTGTTTCCATCTTCATTGTGTGTCATTCCAAAGCCCGAGATACCAAAAGTGTTATTATCGTTCAAATGCCAGTCGAGACCTGCACGCATAAAGACACCATCAAAATTATTTTCTGATGAATTATTTTGTTTCAGCAAAGTAGTATCGTTTTCGAGATAATTGTATCGATTGTTCCAACCCCCGCCTTTCATGTTCATCGATCGATAACCCATGTTGACATAACCATCTATTTTGCTGCTACTATAATTAAAATTTATTCCGCCATTACTACCTAATTTTGCTCCATCCGGATACATTACTCCGGCCGAAAGGCTACCATAATAACCACCACGTCTGTTTTTTTTCAAAACAAGGTTGATAATGCCGGCTGTTCCTTCAGGATTGAATTTTGCAGAAGGATTAGTAATAATTTCAATAGATTCAATGCTTTCGGCAGGCATTTGTTGTAAAACTTGAGCACGATTCTCAACTGTAAGTCCAGAAGGTTTACCGTTGATCCAAACTTCAACATTTGCATCGTTTCTTAAAGACACATTTCCTTCATTATCAACTTCTACCGAAGGGATATTCTGAAGAACATCCGTTGCTGAGCCTCCTGAAGAAGCGATGTTCTGATCAACACTAAAAACTTTTTTATCGATGTCGAATTTCATTTGAGAACCTTGAGCTACAACAACCACTTCGTTCAATACTTTCGATTCTTCTTCCAAACGAATGACTCCAAGTTCTAAAATATTGCTTCTTATATCTACTTCTTTGTCATAAGCCTGATAGCCTACCATACTGATTTTGAGAACATATTTACCACTGCTAATAGAGGAAATTTCGAAATTCCCTTTTGCATCGGTGGTTAATCCGACAGAGGGAACAGAAGAACCTAATTGATATAAAGCAACATTTACAAACTCTAATGGAGTGCCAGACCTGGCATCAATTACTCTTCCCTTTATAACCGTTGAAGCTAAGATTTCAAAACTTAAGAATAAAAAAACAAAGGAAATAAAAAATACTTTTTTCATCAGAATATAATTTATTTTTTAAAGGTCTGATGGAACCAACATGTCTGACATATTATATTCATTCGTGTTTGTGTATGCAATACATGTGGGTTTCATACAAATATCTTTTCGTTTTATAAGTGTTTATGAAAACTTACATATTTAATGGACTTCAAAACACCAACAAAGTTTAATTTTCGATAGGTTTTTAAATGTTATGTAATTGCATAAACTTCTATAAAAATACTATCCAATCATTTATTAACGAAATGATAATCACATTTACTTATTCAGTTAAACATTTTAGCGTTTTAACTGTTTGATGTTTTTCGGATATTAGAAAAAAGGAATTTTTAAATAAGGCTAAAAACTCGGTAACTGGTAATTATTCAATGCTTTAAGAACTTTTTCAATTTGATTGATTTCCAGAAAAGTGGTTCCGTGACCTTCTCCAAAACTTCCGCTCAAATAACAGAAGAAATCCTGTTCGGTCAAAAGTTTTCTATCCAGTAAATCCCTTAAAGCCAACAATAAATATTCCTGATTGGTTCGTTTTTCTTCCTGATATTTGGGAAAAACACCATAAGACAAAGCCAATTCGCGCGTCAATCTTTCACGATAACAAATGGCATAAACAGGATTTTTCCCTCGATAGGCCGCCAAATTTCTGGCCGTCGATCCGGTAAACGAGTCGGTAATAATAGCCCGAATACCAAATTTACTGCTGGCTTCCACAGCAGCATTTGCCAGAAAAGAAGTAATATCGACTGTTGCCGTAGGAATCGGAATATCGTTTTCCGTCAGTTTCGTTTTTTCGGCTTCTTCGGCAATTTTCGACATGGTTCGTACCGATTCAACCGGATACTTGCCATAAGCAGTTTCTCCGCTCAACATCAAGGCATCGGTGCGATAATAAATGGCGTTGGCCACATCCGTAACTTCTGCCCGCGTGGGACGTGGATTGGTAATCATGGAATGAAGCATCTGAGTAGCCACAATAACCGGTTTTTTTGCCATAACACATTTTCTGATCAGAAGGCGCTGAATACCCGGAATTTTTTCCTGAGGCACTTCTATTCCCAAATCGCCGCGAGCTATCATTACCCCATAGGTGTATTCAAGAATTTCTTCTATATTGTCCACGCCTTCCTGATTTTCGATTTTCGAAATAATTTTGATCGGACTGTTGTGTTGATCCAGAATTTGCTGAATATCGAGAATATCCTGCTTGTTTCGAACAAATGAATGAGCTATAAAATCAAGATTGTTTTCAATGGCAAATAAAATATTTTCCTTGTCGCGTGCTGACAAGGATGGCAGATTGATGCGTACACCGGGAACATTCACACTTTTTTTACTTCCCAATACACCATCATTCAACACATTACAATAAAGATACTGCTCATCTTTCCCTGCCACTTTCAACTCGATTTCTCCATCGTCGAAAAGAATATCATCGCCTACATGTAAATCGCGCACAAAAAACGGATAACTGACCGCAACACATTCATTGGTCGAGATTTTGTCTGGATCGCCAATAATTTTAATGGTGTCGCCGGCATGTAAAATTATTTTATCGTTTTCGGCAATGGTCGTTCGCACTTCAGGACCTTTGGTATCGATCAACAGGGCAATTTCGTTGCTCACCGAACGAACACTATTGATAATTTTCAGAAATCCTTCCCTGTTGAGATGTGCCGAATTCATCCGAACCACATTCATCCCTGCTTCAAACAAATCGCGAATAAAATCGGGATCGCATCTTTTATCGCTAATGGTAGCTATTATTTTTGTAAATTTTGGCATAAAAAATTAATGAATAAATTTGAAATTCAACCAGCTTCCTAATCCGTTTTAAATAAGCAGCAAAGCTTCTAGAGCCAGTCGATAAGAGTTCAGTCCGAATCCGATAATGCAGCCTTTACATACTTCGGACAAAAAAGAATGATGACGAAAACTTTCGCGCTGAAAAACATTGGAAATGTGCACTTCGATCACAGGCGATTGAATGGAGCGAATGGCATCGGCAATTGCAATAGAAGTATGCGTATAAGCTCCTGCATTTAAAATTATTCCGTCAGCCGAAAATCCAATTTCTTGCAACTTATCGATAATTTCACCTTCATTGTTGGATTGGAAATATTCCAATTTCACATCGGGATATTGCTTTTTCAACTCTTCAAAAAAACCGTTAAAACTTTTGTTTCCATAAATGGAAGGCTCTCTTTCTCCCAAAAGATTGAGATTAGGCCCATTGATAATTTGAATATGTTTCATAGCGTATTGATAATGAAACGTTAAATTTTTTCTCAGTTTCGAAAACCTAAACTGATAATTTTTTTAATTACTCCAATTTATATCATTTTCTTTCGTTCACGAAAAACGTTCTGAAAGGTTATGATTAAATTGAATGTACAGGGAATTAACCCAATTCCGTTTGCCAACATCATTGGCCAGTCCTGAATCAAAATTCCGTAAATTAGCCACAGGAAAACGCCAAAAGTCATAATTGCGTACATACCCAGCGAAATACTTCGTGTATCTTTGGTTCTGTAAACTTTGTATGCTTGTGGAAACTGTGCCACAGCAGTACAAAACCCCGCCAAATAGCCAATCACCGAAACATCTAAATTCATGATAAGATTTTTATGCAAAAATAAGAAAAAATGCAATAATGAAAAACCGACAAACACGAGAAGTTAACGTTTCATTTCAATATTTAATGTCTTCACTATTTTCAAATAAAGATAACAGAGAAAAAGACGGATTTCTCTGCAAAACCTGTTACTCATTTAACAATTTTTTTTTGTTCGTCTTCTCTTTATCATCAAAATTGAAAAAGCTGCATCAGAATTCAAAATTATCGTATATCTTTGTTATTGAACTAAAAAAATAAGTCATATGGCAAAATATATCAAAAAAAGGAAAAAAGATATTGGCGTCTCTCCTTTTGAATTGATTTTTCGTGGCGAAAAAAAAATGGAAAAACCACGTCTGTATTTGATGACCTATGATGAAAACAGCGTGGTGGAAACAGAAATTAAATCTTTACGCGAATTGAATTTCAATCATAGCAAAGATAAATTTCACTGGTTAAACGTTGAAGGACTCCATGAAGTAAAACTGATGGAAAAAATTGCCGAATCTTTCGATATTCCCTTCAATATCATGTCGAACATCATGGATCCCATGACGCGCCCTCAAGTTCAGGACTACGAAAAAGGGCTTTTTATCGTAATCAAAATGCTTACTTATAATGAAAAGCTTGACAAATTGGACGTGGAAAATTTGAGTTTTATACTCACCAAAAACACCTTGATACTATTTCAGGAAAATCAGGGCGATGCCTTTGATCCCATTCGCGAACGCTTACGAAAACATCATCATCGAATTCGTACTGCCGGCATCGATTATTTGGCTTGTGCATTGCTCGATGTGGTAATTGATAATTATTTGTACCTTATCGGACAATTGGGAGATAAAATTGAAGATGTGGAAGAACTCATGACCAAAGAATTGGATAACGATATTCCTTCGCTGATAAATCGGTATAAAAGAGAATTGAATTATTTGAGAAAATATATTATGCCGGCCAAAGAAATGATTCTGAACCTGTCCAAACTCGAATCGGAATTTATTCGGGATGACAACCATCCCTATTTCAAGGAGTTACAGGTAAATCTTAATGAAGTAAGCGAATTAATGGATAGCTACCGCGAAATTCTATACGACCAGTTGAGCATTTATCACAATACCCTAAGCTCCCGTTTGAATGATATAATCAAAATACTGACCATTTTTTCGGTACTGTTCATTCCACTTACTTTCATTGTTGGAGTGTACGGGACAAATTTTGATTATTTTCCTGAAATCCACTGGCAATATGGCTACTTTGCCATGTGGGCCGTCATGCTACTCATTGCCGGAGTAATGTTGTGGTATTTCAAAAAGAAAAAATGGCTGTAAAAAAGCCCCTAAAAAACTAGAATTTTTTTGAGAAGGAAAAACCATTAAAAATGATTTTGTTCGACTACTATTAGGCGTATTAATTTAGAAATTAATTTGGCAATCCATTAAAATGTATGTGGTTATTACCACTTAATTTGAAAAGCAATAATTTTTCGGTTGTTAATAGAAAATGCACCTATTCGTAACGAATAATTTTTGCTGGAGAAATTTTGGTGATAAGATAAGATGGCGCAATCATCATTAAAATTGATGCCACAAAAGTTCCGATATTCAGCAATACAATATAACCCCACGGAAAAGCAACCGGTACGGAAGCCACATAATAAGCTTCGGGATCGAGCGGAATAATACCCGTAAAATACTGAAGAGCACAAATGGAAAGGCCAATGAGGTTACCCCAAAACATTCCTTTTGCAATCAGGAAAAAAGAATGATAAAGAAAAATCTTTCTTACCGACCAGTTGGTTGCACCCAACGATTTAAGAATGCCAATCATATTGGTACGTTCAAGAATTAAAATCAGCAAACCGGAAATCATGTTAAAACCCGCAACGGAAAGCATCAATAGCAAAATTACCCAAACGTTCATATCCAATAAATCGAGCCAACTGAAAATCTGAGGATTCAACTGCTTAATGGTTTGGGTGTAGTAAGCATTGCCATCTTTGCTGAAAATATTGGCTGTGGCTTCATAAACAGCTTCTCCCCGTTCATCTATTTTGTCAAAATTGTCTATCAACACCTCAAGTCCACCGAACGATGCACTGTCCCAATTGTTCAACCGCTGAACATGTCGGATGTCGGTAAGCACAAAGAGCTGATCGTAATCAACAAAATTGGTGGAATATATGCCGACGATTTTAAATTTTCGAGCTCTAACTTGATCCTGAATGAAATACATAAAAAGCTCGTCGCCCAATTTCAATCCCAGTAAATCGGACAATTTTTTAGAAAGCAAAATTTCGTTTTTCAGCGTATCGCTGCCAACATTTAAAATATTTCCTTCCAGCAAATTGGAACGGAAAAAATTCCAGTCAAAATCCTTGTCAATACCTTTTAGAATAATGCCCTGAAATTCATTATCGGTTTTGATAATACCCGGTTTGGTGGCAAAACGCTGCACGTGAACTACACCCGAAATTTGCCGAATCTTTTGTATCAGAGCAGCATCCATTTTTATGGGATTCATTTCGTAGGTATTGTTGTTGTCGAAATTGGTGATTTGAATGTGTCCTCCAAAACCGATGATTTTGTTCTCGATTTGGCTTTTGAAACCAATCACCACACAAACCGAAATCAACATTACGGCCAATCCCAACGCAATACCGATGGTTGCAATACGCACCGCAGGGCGGGAAACATTTTTCTTCCCCTGCTGAAAATGAATTCGCTTTGCTATGAAATATTCAACATTCAAATCAATAAGAATTATCGATTAAGATGAACAAAAATATTTTGAATTTTCAGAGAAATGTTCAAATCTTTTTCATCTGCCAACATCAGATTGTTTTTCCGGGATAGGCTTGTAAAGCTTTTTCGAGAACGACAAGAGCTTTTTTCAAATCTTCTTTTTCCAGCACGTAAGCGATACGAACTTCATTTTTCCCCATCCCTTCGATGGTATAAAAACCGGAGCCTGGAGCCAGCATCACGGTAGAACCTTCGTAGTCGAAATCGGAAAGCAGCCATGCACAAAATTTATCGGCATCATCAACCGGTAAGCGAGCGACTGTATAAAAAGCACCCATCGGAATTGGAGAATAAACTCCCGAAATACGATTCAATCCGTCGATCAAAAACTTTCTCCGTTCGAGATATTCATTGTACATTTCGAGCATGTATTCAGCAGGCGTGTCGATAGAAGCTTCGGCAATAATTTGACCTATAAGCGGAGGGCTGAGACGAGCCTGGCAAAATTTCATCACATTCTTTCTCACTTCCTTGTTTTTCGTTACCAGTGCACCAACACGGATACCACATTCACTGTAACGTTTGGAAAAAGAATCGACCAATATCACATTTTCGTCAATGCCATCGAGATGAAAAGCCGAAATATAAGGACCACCCGTATAACAGAATTCACGATAAACTTCGTCGGAAAAGAGATACAAATCGTATTTCTTCACCAAATCACGAATTTTATTCATTTCAGCACGCGTGTAAAGATAGCCGGTAGGATTATTGGGATTGCAAATTAAAATTCCTTTGGTTTTTGGAGTTATCAGTTCTTCAAATTTCTCAATAGGTGGCAGAGCAAAGCCATCTTCAATGGAGGCCACAACCGGACGTACCACCACTCCGGCAGCAATGGCAAAAGCCGTGTAATTGGCATAAGCAGGCTCCGGTACAATAATTTCGTCGCCCGGATCGAGGCAACTCATAAAGGCAAAATTTACCGCCTCCGAACCTCCGGTAGTGATAATAATATCTTCTTCCGTCGCTTCAATGTTGAACTTGTCGTAATAACCGGCCAATTTGCTGCGTAAACTTTTAAAACCATCGCTAGGGCTGTATTCCAAAATTTTAAGATCTATGTTTTTTAAAGTGTCTAAAGCAACTTGTGGCGTTTTCAAATCGGGCTGGCCAATGTTCAAATGATAAACTTTTACTCCGCGTGCTTTGGCTTTATCGGCTAAAGGAACAAGCTTGCGGATAGGAGATTCGGGCATGAGTTGCCCACGTTGTGAAGTGTGAGGCATGTGTTGTTTTAAATTTGCAAATTAACAAATATAAAATTATTCGGTACTGAATAAATGAAATTTACCATTTCAACCGATTTCCAAAATTAATGAATTTACCCGATAAAAATGAAATGTTGTTTTTTTATCGTATTGAAAATTTTCCTGTCAATGAAATATGACATTGAGTAGGAAGTCAATAATTAAACAATTAACATAGCATCTCCGTATACTCCAAATCGATATTTTTCTTCAATAGCAACCTCATAGGCATGCATAATGGTATCATATCCGCCAAAAGCAGCTGTTAGCATGAGCAAAGTGGAATATGGAAACTGAAAGTTGGTAATCATTGCATTAGCAACTGAAAAATCATAGGGAGGAAATATAAACTTATTTGTCCAGCCATCAAAGGATTTAATTTTTCCTTCTGTTCCGGCTACAGTTTCCAGTGCTCGCATTACCGTAACCCCTACTGCACAGATATTTCTTCCTTCCTCTTGAGCTTTGTTGACTTTTTTGGCCGTTTCTTCAGGAACAATAATTTGCTCGGAATCCATTTTATGCTTGGTCAAATCTTCAACGTCAATGTCTCGAAATATACCCAAGCTCATGTGAGAAGTAACAAAAGCCATATCTATTCCCTTAATTTCCATCCTTTTTAACAATTCTCTACTAAAATGCAAACCTGCCGCAGGAACGGCAACTGCTCCTTCATTTTTGGCAAAAATTGTTTGGAAATTTTCTGCATCGGCAGCTTCAACTTGTCGCTTGATATAATGAGGAAGAGGTGTTTCTCCTAAGGCATAAAGCGCTTTTTTAAATTCTTCGTGTGTGCCATCAAACAAAAAACGTAGGGTTCGACCGCGTGAAGTAGTATTATCGATAACTTCCGCCACAATGGAATCATCTTCCCCAAAATAAAGTTTATTTCCTATTCGAATTTTACGGGCGGGTTCTACCAAAACATCCCACAAACGCATTTCAGCATTTAACTCACGAAGCAAAAAAACCTCAATTTGAGCTCCTGTTTTTTCTTTATTTCCATAAAGACGGGCGGGAAAAACCATCGTATCGTTGAAAATAAAGAGATCATTTTCGTTGAAATAGTCCAACACATCTTTAAAAATACGATGTTCAATTTCTCCGGTTTTTTTGTGAACTACCATTAATCGTGCCTCATCTCGATGTTTAGGAGGATACTGGGCAATCAATTCATCGGGTAATTTAAATTTAAATTGAGATAATTTCATATTTATCAGCTAAAGATTTAATTTTTAAAGTTGTTCCAAAAGCCTTATAATGTAAGAATTTTTATTCTGTCGATTTTAGTTCTTTATCCAAATGGTTCAACAAATTTTCGATGTCCCAACAATCATCGATTCGAACATTTCCAATGCGTATGCGTCTCAAGGAAGTAAGAAAGGATCCCGAGTTAAGAGCAAAACCAATATCGCGAGCTAAAGCCCTAATATAAGTTCCTTTACTGCAAACAATTCGAAGCGTTAATGTAGGAGGAACAAAATTGAGTATTTCAATCTCATCTATAACCAATTTTTTTGGTTTTAGTTCAATTTCCTGTCCATTTCTTGCATATTCATAAGCTCTTTTTCCATCTATTTTCACCGCTGAAAATATCGGAGGGATTTGTTCTATTTCACCAATAAAGGTTGACACAACTTGATCTATCAATTCTCGCGTGATATGTTCGGTTGGATAAACCGCATTTACTGGAAGTTCCATATCGAAGGATGGTGTAGTTGCACCTAATTTTAATTCGGCAATATATTCTTTGGTTTGGGACTGAAAACTTTCAATTTGTTTGGTTGCCTTACCAGTACAAATAATCATCACGCCCGTTGCTTCCGGATCAAGCGTGCCGGCATGGCCAACTTTAATTTTTTTTATTCCGGCAACTTTTTTAATTTTCCAGCGTAACCTATTAACAACATTGAATGATGTCAAGTGCAAAGGTTTATCCACATAAAAAACTTCGCCTTTGAAAACATCCATTTACATCATATTTAAATTATAACCCATTCCCAACAACAATAAAATAACTCCTCCTACTGCTATGCGATAATAACCGAATGCCTTGAATCCATAACGACTTATAAAATCGATAAAAAAACGAATGGCAACCAATGCAACAATAAAAGCTATTACATTACCCAATAACAGCAACAACCAGTTCTGCACCAGCAAATCCTTTCCACCCTGTTCGCTGAGAAGCTGAAAAAGTTTGTACCCTGAAGCTGCAGCCATAGTAGGAACAGCAAGGAAAAACGAAAATTCTGCCGCATTCTTTCGCGTTAATTTTACCGCCATTCCACCTACTATGGTGGCCATTGAACGGGAAACTCCAGGAATCATGGCTATACATTGAAAAAAACCGATTTTTAAAGCTCTTTGCCAACCAATTGACTGGTCTTGAGAAGAGGCTGAAAACCATTTATCTACAAAAAGCATCACAAAGCCTCCTATAAAGAGCATCAAAGCAACAACAAAAACATCTCCGAGCAAAACATCAATAAAATCGCCTGCTAAAAAACCTATGACAGCAGCAGGTAAAAAACCAATTAACAGTTTCCAGTAAAAATCGTATCGATAAAAAAATTTTCGGATAATAACACGTTGTTTCACAAATTTTTTCCCTTCAGAATAGGTCGGCACATTAAATTCATCCAGTGGTTGCAACCGAAAAAATCTGTTCCAATAAAGAACAATCACAGAAAGAATAGCTCCAAATTGAATAATAACAGTGAAAGCTTTTACAAATTCCGTACTTTCTATACCCAGAAAACTTTGTGTAATTATCATGTGTCCAGTTGAAGAAACAGGAAGAAATTCCGTTAGTCCTTCAACAATGGCGATTATAATTGTCTGCCAAAAAGTCATCATTATTTACTTTTTGGTTTAAAAAGAATGGCAAATATGATAAACAAAAAACCAAAAAATGAAACCATTGGGCCTACAGTTATGCGACGAAAACTGAAAATATCCGGATTAAATTCCACTTGGGTAGAAGAACCTGTCATTAGAAAAAAACCTATAACAATAATTGCAAATCCGGATGCTATAAGCACCAAATTTATTTTGCCAAGTCCGGATGAATGTCTATTTTCCATTACGTTAAAAAATTTAGTAAGTTAAAATATACACAGGAAGAAACATATTACCTTTTTTAAAAAGTTACGCGGTTAACAGCCCTTATTGAATTGAACAGGATTTTGTAACATTTCTGCTATTTGATGACCTAATTGTAGGCAGGATTCATAATTATCTTTTTTTAGACCCTGTTTTTCTTCCACCATCACATCAGACATAGGCCATTGCAAGCGATTTGCAAATTCAGTCAAGTTTCTCACCACTGCGCCCGACCACGTATAGGAACCAAAACAACCGAATATCCTGTTTTTTAATCCACGACTTTCAATTTTTCTAATTAAATCTTCCATTTCAGGAAATAGTCCGTTGTTATAAGTTGGACTCCCAAAAATACAACCTCTATATCGGTAAATGTCTCGCAAAATGATGGAAAGATCGACTGTTGAAATATTGTGAATAATCACGGGTTTAACACCTGCTTCTGCCAAACCTTGCGCTACCGTTTCAGCCATTAGTTCTGTATTTCCATACATTGATCCATAAACTATCACTACTCCTTCTTCTGCTTGGAAACTGCTTAGTCTATCATATATTTCTACAGCTTTTTTTAGATTGATTTTCCACACGGGGCCGTGTGTGCTGCAAATTATTTCATAAGGTAAATGCTCCAATTTTTTTATGGCTTTTTGTACCGGCGAACTATATTTACCAATAACATTAGCATAATACCGATACATTTCATCCCAATATTTGTCTATATCAAGGTTTTCATCCAATATACTTCCATTAAGTGCACCAAAGCTTCCAAAAGCATCGCCTGAAAAAAGCACCTTATCGGCATGATCAAAAGTCATCATTGTTTCTGGCCAATGAACCATCGGAGTCAGAAAAAACTGTAATTGATGGCGCCCTAAAGAAAGGCTTTCTTCATCGGAAACTTTCAAAAGCGATCCATCAATTTCATAAAATCCTTTCACCATGCTCAATGTTCTTTCATTGCCTACAATAGTCATATTTGGAAAATATTTTCTCAACAACCGCAAGGAACCCGAATGATCTGGTTCCATGTGATTGATAATCAGATAGTCTAATCCTTTATCGCCCAATTGTGAGAGTATTTTTTGTATCAATATTTCGCCAAAATGAATATCTACCGTATCAATCAAAGCGGTTTTTTCATCTACAATCAAATATGCATTGTAAGAAACACCATCGTATAAGGGAATTAAATTCTCGAATTTCGCTTTCTGTCTATCGTTAACGCCTACATAATATATATCGTCTGTTATCTTTTGGTTACGGAACATTTTTAGTCAATTTTAACTTCTCAGTTTGTAATGATAGTGATTTCAAAAATAAAAAATCGAACTACAAAGATAAAATAAATTCTCCAAATAGGAAAAATATAGAGTCAGCCTTATGACGAGGAAAATTCAACCGACAAATGCGAAATTAGATAAAATGTTTGAAAAACTCATTTTTGGTAAATCAAAACAAAAATTCCTAAAAGAAAAAGTTTTAACTTTGTAGAAAACCAAATAGCTATGAGGTTTTACAGAGTTGTTTATGAAACCCACATGTGTTGCATACACAAACAAGAATGAATATAATATTCAGACATGTGGGTTCCATCAGACCTTTAAAAATAAATTATATTCTGTTGAAAAAGAATTTTCTTACTTGATTCCTTGATTACTGCTTTTAAGTGAATTTTGACTGGAATAAAGTAATTTAGAATAGTTTAAAATATTATTTAAACTTCTTATAAATTAGCTTGTTACTTCAAAAATAGGTGAAAAAACCATTTATTATTTATTATTTTTGCATTCATGAATATTTTTCTATCATTGAAGTGAAATATGAAAAATGAAGACAGAACATCACAAGCCATGCATGCTACGTGGATGGGTTTTTGGGTTAATTTTACCTTAACAGTATTTAAACTTTTGGCAGGTTTTTTGGGTAAAAGTACTGCCATGATTGCAGATGGAGTACACTCACTATCCGATTTTATAACAGATTTGATTGTTATTATATTTGTAAGAATTGCTGGAAAAGAAAAAGATCAAGACCATGAATACGGACACGGAAAATTTGAAACATTTGCAACTTTTCTGGTCAGCCTTGCACTCGCTGCTGTAGGAGTTTACATTTTCATAAACGGTCTAAACAAAGTTATACAGGTAACACAGGGAGAAATAATTGAACCACCAACCATTATAGCATTGATAGCAGCTCTGGTGAGTATTATTGTTAAGGAAGGATTATACCGATATACAGCAAGAATTGGGAAAAAAATTAACAATCAAGCCATTGTAGCAAATGCATGGCACCATCGCTCCGATGCCTTATCATCAATAGGTACCGGATTAGGTATTGCCGGAGCAATTTTTTTTGGTGAGCAGGCTCGAATTTTAGATCCGATAGCGGGTATCATTGTCAGCTTTTTTATAATAGGAGTAGCCCTGAAAATTTTATTACCCAGCGTCAATGAACTTTTAGAAAGGTCATTACCAGAAGAAACGAAAAAGGAAATATTTGAAATTATCGAATCGAACCCTGAAATACTGTCTTACCATAACCTCAAAACCAGAAAAGTAGGAAACACTTTTGCCATCGATATACACATTAAACTCGACAAAACTACAACCTTTTTACGTTCTCACGATATTGCAACTGAAATTGAAAATAAGCTAAGAAATCGATTTGGTAAACAAACCATCATTAATATTCATACCGAACCATTTAACGAAGAAAAAGACCAAAAGAGAAGATAAACAAGATTTACTCAGGGTGCGCAGAATGAGACTCGAACTCACACGCCGTAACCGGCACTACCCCCTCAAAGTAGCGCGTCTACCAATTCCGCCATCTGCGCAAAAAACAAAATGAAAACTTGGTGTGCCCAAAACAGGACTCGAACCTGCACAGCCTAACGGCCACTAGTCCCTGAAACTAGCGCGTCTACCAATTCCGCCATTTGGGCTATTCCTGTTTTCAAAATTGCAGGGATAAGTTTTGAGCGAAAAACGGGACTCGAACCCGCGACCCCGACCTTGGCAAGGTCGTGCTCTACCAACTGAGCTATTTTCGCACAATTTGATCTTTTGGAAAAGCGCAGCAAAGATACTTTCTTTTTGCTAATTTGCAAAAAATTTCAAAGGAAAAATCTTGATATTTTTCTTTTAAAAAATACAAGTAACTAATTCTTCAAAAACTTTTTTCTTTCTATATTCCGTAGCTGTATCCTTCTGTAATTGATTAAATGCAACCTATCAATAGAAACTGTTCAACTATTATCCTATGGCAAGCTATTAAGGTTTTGTTCAAGATTTTATAGTTGGAAGTTGGAAATACCTCGATTTTCATGTACTTTTGCAGCGGAAAAATCAAGACCCTTTCCAAATAATTGACGATAAAAACAAACAAATATGAATATCTCGTATAATTGGCTCAAAAAATACATCAACATCGATTTGCCGGTAGAAAAGGTTTCGGAAATTCTGACTTCGATCGGATTGGAAGTTGGCAGCACCGAAGAAGTTCAAACTGTGAAAGGCGGTTTGGAAGGGTTGGTTATTGGTGAAGTGCTTACTTGCGTTCCTCACGAAAATTCGGATCATTTGCACGTAACAACTGTCAATATTGGCTCCGGTGAACCTTTGCAGATTGTTTGCGGCGCTCCGAATGTGGCTTCCGGACAAAAAGTGGTTGTGGCTACCATTGGTACAAAACTGTATGCCGGCGACGAAAGTTTTACCATAAAACGCTCCAAAATTCGCGGTGTGGAATCTTTCGGAATGATTTGTGCCGAAGATGAAATAGGAATTGGAACGAGTCACGAAGGCATCATAGTTTTGCCCGACGATGCAAAACCCGGAATGTTGGCAAAAGATTATTACGGCATAAAAAGCGATTATGTGATGGAAATAGATCTGACACCCAACCGCGTGGATGCTGCTTCACATTTCGGCGTTGCTCGTGATTTGGCTGCCTATTTTTCGTTAAGAGACAAATCGATAAAACTTACCCTGCCGTCGGTAGATAATTTTCAGGTTCAACAACATGGGCTTACCATTCCGGTAACAGTAGAAAATCCGGAAGCTTGTCCGCGATATTCTTCTGTAACCATTACCGGCGTAAAGGTTGGCGAATCGCCCAAATGGCTGAAAAATTACCTGACAACCATTGGCTTGCGTCCCATCAACAACGTGGTGGATGCCACCAATTTTGTGTTGTATGAATTGGGGCAGCCGCTTCATTCTTTTGATGCCGATAAAATAAAAGGCGGAAAAGTTATTGTGCGACACATGCCTGAAGGAACGACTTTTGTAACGCTGGATGGAGTAGAGCGTAAATTGAGCGCCGAAGATTTGATGATTTGCAATGCAGAAGAGCCCATGTGTATCGGAGGCGTTTTTGGTGGACTCGATTCGGGAGTTACAGAATCAACACAAAACGTTTTTCTGGAAAGTGCCTATTTCAATCCCGTTTATATCCGAAAAACGGCTCGTCGGCACGGATTGAGTACCGATGCTTCTTTCCGCTTTGAGCGAGGCTGCGACCCCAACAACACCATTTACGCTTTGAAGCGCTGTGCTTTGCTGATTCAGGAAATTGCCGGAGGAGAAATCGCAGGAGAAATTGTTGATGTTTACCCCAAAAAAATACTTCCTTTCGAGGTGGACATCACCATTGCGAAAATCAACGCTTTGATAGGAAAAAATTTTGAAAAGGACACCATTCAGACCATTCTTTCGGCTTTGGAAATTGAGATAAAATCTTCTTCCGAAGAAGGTTTTGTTTTGAAAGTCCCGACCTACAGGGTGGATGTGCAACGCGATGTGGATGTCATTGAAGATATTCTTCGTATTTATGGTTACAACAATGTAGAAATCGGAGAAAAACTGGTTTCCACGTTGAGCTATCGACCTAAACCGAACAATTTCCGTATTCAGAACATTATTTCCGAGCAACTGACAGCTCAGGGTTTTAATGAAGTAATGAACAATTCGCTGACCAAAAGAAATTATTACGCACTTTCTGCAACTTTGCCTTTAGAAAAATGTGTAAAAATAATGAACCCGTTGAGTTCGGACTTGAGCGTGATGAGACAAACTCTGCTTTTTGGAGGTTTGGAAAACATTGTTTACAACAACAATCGGAAAAATTTCGACATAAAGTTTTATGAATTTGGGAATTGCTATTTCTATCTTCCCGAAAATAAAAATTCATCCGATCCTTTATCGGCATATTTGGAAGAATTTCATTTGGGACTTTGGTTGTCGGGCAACAAACATCCGCAATCGTGGACTTCTTCGGAGGAAAAATCAAGTATTTTTGAACTGAAAGCATACGTGGAAAATATTTTTCGTAGGCTGGGATTGAAATTGCAGCATTTTCACTTCGAGGAGATTTCTAACGATTTGTTTTCACAAGCTTTGAGCTTTCGCAATGCAGCCGGTAAACAACTGGCATTGTACGGAATAGTGAATGCTGCACTGCTGAAAAGTTTTGATATTGAAAATGAAGTTTTTTATGCCGATATTGATTGGAATTTGTTGATAGAAGAAACGAAAGGGAAACAGGTTAGTTTTGCCGAAATATCAAAATTTCCTGAAGTAAAACGTGATTTGGCCCTGTTGCTCGATAAAAGCGTAACATTTGCCGAAATTGAGAAAATAGCCTATCAAACCGAAAGAAAACTTTTGAAAAAAGTTCAGTTGTTCGACGTGTACGAAGGCAAAAATATCGAAGCAGGTAAAAAATCTTATGCAGTGAGCTTTTTATTGCAGGATGAAACAAAAACACTTACCGACAGTCAGATTGATGCCATTATGCAAAAACTTCTGAAAAATTTCACCGAAAAACTGGGTGCTAAACTCCGTTAACGCAGAACAAACCGATACATAAAAAAAGATTTTTCTTTTCACCTTTGCTTGTGATAAAGAAAAATCTTTTCTTTTTCCTGTTTTTTTTTGATCAAACTTTGTAGTCTACTGCTACTCTGCCGGTTTTAATTTTACCGATATATGCGCTGACTTTCTTGTGCTCGGGATGGTTGATATAAATTTGCAGATCCTCTACATTTTCAAATTCGGTGTACAATACCAAATCATAATTTTCTGCAGCCGTTTCTTCCATTTGAATACCGACCTCGATTTTTTTCAATTCAGGTATCAAGTGTTGAAGATTTTCCAATTGCGACTTGATGAGCGTTGCATTTTCTTTTTTTGTCTTTCCTTCCGAAAAATCGGAAAGCTGAAACATAACGATGTGTTTAACCATAAAAAATTTCTTTATAATTTATCGGATAGAGTTTTTTCCGGTTTCTTTTAATGGGGGCAAAAGTATTAGTTTTATTTGCAAACCACTTTAAAACTTTTCCCGTTGATTCTTAAAAAATAAATTCCTTTTCGCACCGGAATAAAAAATTTCCCCTGAACCAAATCGCCACTCCACAACAACTGTCCGGTGAGTGCAAAAAGTTTCACATTATATGTTCCACTGCCCAATGACAAATAAATTCCTTCGGATGTAGCGCTAAAACTTACATTGTCGATATTTTGATTTTGATTGTCAGATGCACCGGAAGAGTTATCCTGTCTCAACCAGTTTTGTCCCACAGCAACATCAGATTTAACAACGACTTGTTGGGCTGATGAACGCGGATCGTCGGGAGAATAGCTTCCGGCTAAAAGCATCGTGGCCAAAGCAAGCCAAAACACAATCAACATCGTACGTTTCATCGCAAATAGAAAATTTAACAGGTTGAGAAATAATTTACTGCAAAAATAGTGAAAAACGTCCAAAGAAAAAAGGGAAAAAATTTATCGCCGGTTCATAAACTTTCAGTTTATTTTGTGATTCGTTATCGAAAAATATTCAGGTCGTTATTCCTTATTTTTTAAATCTTCTGCATGTCCCGGATAATCGATGTTGTAATGCAATCCGCGACTTTCTTTTCGCTGTGTAGCCTGCTTGATAATCAAGTACGAAACGCTGATAATGTTTCGAAGTTCGCAAATTTGGCGCGAAACCACCGATCGCTCATATAAATCCTCCGTTTCCCTGAAAAGAATTTCCAATCGGCTCATAGCCCGCTTCAAACGCAAATTGGAACGAACAATTCCTACATAGTTATTCATGATTTGTTCTACTTCCCGCGCACTTTGAGTAATCAAAATCATTTCTTCAGGCCAAGTTGTGCCTTCATCATCCCAATCGGGAATATTTTCCTGAAAACCAAGTGAATTAAGTCGGACAACAGAATGCTTGGCTGCAGCATCAGCATAAACAATTGCCTCGATCAAAGAATTGGAAGCCAAACGGTTGGCTCCATGTAAACCGGTACAGGAACATTCTCCTGCCGCATACAGACGATGAATGGTTGATTCGGCGTTCAAATCCACAGCAATGCCACCACACAAATAATGCTGTGTTGGAGCTACGGGAATATAATCTTTGGTAATGTTGATACCCAACTCGCGGCATCTTTTATAAATGGTGGGGAAATGTTTTTTTGTTTCTTTTGGGTCTTTGTGCGTAACATCCAAATAAACATATTCGTCACCGCGTATTTTCATTTCGTTGTCGATAGCGCGGGCTACAATGTCTCGGGGAGCCAGCTCTTTTCTTTCGTCATACTTGTGCATGAATTTTTGTCCGTCTTTGGTACGCAAAATCGCTCCATAGCCACGTATGGCTTCCGAAATCAGGAAAGAGGGTTTATCACCCGGATGGTAAAGTGCAGTGGGATGAAACTGCACAAATTCCATGTCTTTTATTACGCCTCTGGCTCTGTGTACCATTGCAATGCCATCGCCAGTGGCAGTGGGCGGATTGGTAGAAGTCAGATATGCACCTCCAATACCTCCGGTTGCCAACATGGTAACCTTTGAAAGAAAAGTAATAATTTGATTGTTTTTTTGGTCAAGAATGTAAGCGCCATAACATTCGATATTTGGAGTATGGTGCGTAACAATTTGACCCAAATGATGCTGAGTTAAAATTTCGAGAGCAAAATGATATTCAAAAATTTCGATATTGGGATGGTGTAGAACTTTTTTGTTCAATCTTTTTTGAACTTCCGCTCCTGTATTGTCCTTATGGTGGAGAATACGAAATTCCGAATGACCGCCTTCGCGATGCAAATCGAATTTTCCGTCTTCCGCCTTATCGAATTTCACACCCCAGCGAATCAATTCTTCAATTTGTTTGGGGGCTTCGTAAACAACTTTTTTTACAGCTTCGATATTATTTATGTAATCACCTGCAATTAAAGTATCCTGAATATGTTTTTCAAAATTGTCGGGTGGATAAAGAACGGCTGCCATACCTCCCTGAGCCAAAGAAGTATTCGATTCTTCAAGTGTGGTTTTACAAATGAGGGCAACTTTTCCGTATTCAGCTACTTTGAGTGCATAACTGATGCCAGCTATTCCACCTCCTATTACCAAAAAATCAAATTTTCGTGTCATAATCAATATGTATTAAGTCAATTGTTTATTGACTTCACACTATTCAAACAAAATTCGAGCTAAAAAAGTTGAAAGAAGTTGATAGGTGGAGTCCAACCATTCAAAAAATTTCATAGTTGGTCAAAAAAACGAATTAAATAATTTTTTCAAGAAAAAGTAAATTTTCAGATTTGTTTAATGTAAGCTCTTCTGCGCTTGTGATTGATATGTTCAAAATCACTCCACTGAGAGGAAACCTGAGTATTGGTTTCCAACTCCGGATTACTTTCTGCAAATTTATATCCATTTTTTGCAAAATTGACCATCAATTCGGCAAAAAGGATAGAATTGACACCTTTTCCCTGATAACGAGGATGTACTGCTATCAGATACAAATCCACGATATCGTTTTTATAATAAATAGATTTCAGCAAATAAAACCAACCCAGCGGGAATAGTTTCCCTTTTGCTTTTTGCAAAGCTTTGGTCAGACTTGGCATGGCAATACCCACTGCTACTACATCATCATTTTCGTCGGTTACCACCGAAACCGTATCCAGCCTGAAAAAGCTGAAATAGAGTTTTATGTAAAATTGCTTTTGGGCTTCGTTCAATTTGGTGAAACCGTATAAATGCTGGTAGCAAGTATTGAGCAAATCAAAAATTTTGTTTCCATAGCCGTTTACCAGTTTTTTTCGGCTTTTAAAATGTCGAGGTGTTAAGTGATATTTTTGTTTCACCAGCTCAGCGATACGGAAATATTTATCGGGAAATTTTTCGGGAATGGTAATGAGAAATTCAACCCAATCGGCATCTTTCACAAAACCATATTTTTCGATGTGCTGTGAATAATAAGGATAATTATATATGCCGGCCAATGTTCCAAGTCGGTCAAAACCTTCGATAAGCGTACCTTCGTGGTCAAAATCGGTAAATCCGAGTGGGCCTTGCATGGCTGTCATGCCTTTGGCTCTTGCCCATTCCACTGCCGCATCAAACAGGGCTTTCGAAACTTCATAGTCGTCGATAAAATCCACCCACCCGAAACGTGCATTTTTCTGATTCCATGTTTCATTGGCAACCGGATTGATTATGGCTGCAATGCGACCAACAATTTCATTTTTTTCGTTGTAGGCAAGAAAATAAGCAGCTTCGCAAAAATCAAGCGAAGGGTTTTTTCCTTTAGTCAGGTTGGTATAGTCGTCTATAAACAGCGGTGGAGCTGCATATTCATTATCCTTGTACAAATTGATCCCAAACCAGACAAATTGTTTCAATTGTTTTTTGGTAGTTACTTCTCGAACAGTTATCGCCATATCCGTTTAGGTTTTTAAAAAAAATATTTTATTTGCTTTTTCATCAGAATGTCTTTTTTCATTCTTTGCCAAAAATAAGAAATTACAGTAATACTGCTTTTTAGAAAGTACTTTTTATCTGTTAAAAAAAAATGTAAAATTAGTCAATTTTCAACGGGAAAGAATCAATTTTGAACTTTTTTGAATCATTTTTTATTAAATAATTGATTTTCAGTTAATATTTTTCCTTATTAAGGTAAATAAAACGATAAAAGAAAAATATAACCACAACACAAGCAATTGCACTGATAAGATAAGAAAGATACTGAGGTAATTGAAATCCTTCAGGTGCAATGCAAATATAACTTACACTAACGCAAGTCATAAATACTGCTGGGATAAGAGAAATCCAATAACCCTTGTGCCTTTTTGCCAGATAAACAGTGATAGACCAGAGTGTAAAAACAGCCAATGTCTGATTACACCAGGCAAAATATCTCCACAAAGCATCAAAATTAATTTGTAGGACAATAAAAGTCAAAATGAAGATAGGAATAGAAATCATCAACCTTTTTTTCCAAGATTTTTGCTCCAGATGAATAAAGTCAGCTACAATCAGTCGCGCTGAACGCAATGCCGTATCGCCTGAAGTGAGTGGAGCAGCTATTACACCTAATAATGTTATAACTCCTCCAATATTTCCCAGCCAATCTCTACAAATACGATCTACCACCACAGCAGGTTTATTAGCAGTAGCCGGAAGAGTTCCCAGAAATTCTTGTAATCCTTGAATGGAACCAAAAAAACTGGAAGCTGCTGCAGCCCAAATTAAAGCTACTATTCCTTCGGCAACCATGCTGCCATAAAAAATACGACGTCCTAATTTTTCATTTTGAATACAGCGAGCCATAAGTGGAGATTGGGTTGCATGAAATCCTGAAATAGCACCACAAGCAATGGAAACAAACATAATAGGGAAAATAGGTAACTTATTAGGATGAAGATTGGCAAATCCTTCTGTAAATTCCGGGATAGGAGCTTTATTTAGTATAAGAGCTAAAAAAATTCCAACAGCCATAAATAATAAGACAAAACCAAAAAATGGATAAATTTTAGCAATAATTTTATCAATGGGCAACAGAGTAGCTAAAATATAATAGGTAAATACGATTACAATCCATCCACTTACATTAATAGCATGAGGAGTAAAATTTGCCAGAAGTTGTGCAGGACCTGAAACAAAAACTGCACCTACCAGTATCATCAAAGCCAGCGAAAAAACCCTCATAAATTGCTTGATACCATTTCCCAGTTCATTTCCTACCAATTCAGGTAAACTTGTACCATTGTTACGAATGGACATCATACCAGAAAGATAATCATGAACTCCACCAGCGAAAATGGTTCCAAATACAATCCATAAAAAAGCTGATTCACCAAACATAATACCCATAATTGCACCAAAGATAGGTCCTAAACCAGCAATGTTTAAAAATTGAATCAAAAATACCCGCCACCATGGCAAAGGAATATAATCTACGCCATCAGGATTGGCAAGAGCAGGAGTAGGTCTGTTCGGCTCAATGCCAAAAATACGTTCAGCAATTTTTCCATAAATAAAATAACCTGCTATTAAAAGTCCAATGGAAATAAAAAAACTAATCATGATAATTTAAAATTTAAGCTATAAGTTTTTTCAAATATATTTTAGCACATGAGAAAAATTATATTATAGTTATATAATTATCTGATAATCAATAAAATAATTGTCATTTTTGGTGAACACCTTGAAATTTTGTATCTTTATAACTGATTAACAATTGGTTATAATGATAACAAAAGATTCCAAAGGCTCGTACAAAACAAATACATTTAAAATATTCTGTTTACCGATGTTCAAGCAATACTACATTTTCAACATGATGCGTATGAGGAAACATATCTACCGGCTGAACGGCAGTAACTTTATATTTGCTGTCCAAAAGTTGCAAATCACGGGCTTGTGTTGCCGAATTGCAACTGATATAAACAATTCTTGCGGCATTGGTTGTCAGAATGGCATCCACTACATCCCCATGCATTCCGGCTCTTGGCGGATCAGTGATAATGACATCAGGATTTCCCTGCTCACGAATAAAATTGGCTGTCATTACTTCTTTCAGATCACCCGCATAAAAAAATGTATTGGTAATGTTGTTAAGTTTTGAATTATTCACGGCATCTTCCACTGCTTCAGGTACATATTCTATTCCAATCACTTTCTTTGCCTTTCGCGCCACAAAATTGGCTATGGTGCCCGTACCGGTGTATAAATCGTAAACAAGTTCATTTCCCGTCAATGCTGCAAAGTCGCGGGCTTTTTCATACAACCTGCAAGCTTGTGCAGAATTGGTTTGAAAGAAGGACTTTGCCCCAATTTTGAAAGTTAAATCTTCCATTTTTTCGTAAATACTATCATTTCCAGTGAAGGAAATTATTTCCTGATCGGTAATGGTATCGTTGGCTTTGGAATTGATTACATACAAAAGGGAAGTAATTTCAGGAAAAGTGTCGGCTATGTGTTGCAAAAGAGCTTTTCGTTTCGGTTCGTCTTCCCGAAAAAAAACGACTACCAGCATCACTTCACCAGTGGTGGAAGTTCTTACCATCATTGTTCGCAAAAATCCTTCCTGATGGCGCAGATCAAAGAATTCCAATTCATTCTCCAAAGCATAACGACGAATTTCGTTTCTGATTTTATTGGAAATATCGTCCTGCAACCAGCATTTTTCAATGTTCAACACTTTGTCGAAATGTCCCGGGATGTGAAATCCGAGTGCATTTTCATCTTCAATATTCTGTGCAGAAGATATTTCTTCAAAACTTCGCCAACGGCGATTGGAAAAGGTAAATTCAAGTTTATTTCTGTAAAAAACGGTTTTTTCGGAAGGGAGAATGGGCGAAATTTCCGGCAATTGAACTTTTCCAATGTGCTTCAAATGATCTTCTACCTGTTTTTGTTTGTATTTCAACTGTTCTGCATAAGGTAACATTTGCCACTTGCAGCCGCCGCAAATGCCAAAATGTTGACAAAAAGGCTCACAACGTTGTTCCGAATAGTGATGAAATTTTACAGCTCGGGCTTCCATGTAATTTTTTTTCTTTTGCGTAACTTGCAAGTCCACTACATCGCCCGGCACCACCAAAGGAACAAAAACGACCATATCGTTTATTTTTGTCAGCGCTTTGCCTTCGGCTCCAATATCGGTAATGGTTACCTTTTCCAAAACGGGGAGCTGTTTCTTTTTTCTCATTGATTGAGCAGGATTCAATATTAAAATTTTTCTGCAAAATTAGTGATTTTGAACGAAAAAATTGGAAGTGTAACAACTTTGAGCCAATCGGCTGAAAGTGAAGAACATACAATTATTTTCAAATAAAAATTTTCTTACCAAAAAAGCCAACCCGAACAAACATGTTAAGGTTGGCTGTGTGTGACCCCGTTGGGATTCTAACCCAAGACCTTCAGAACCGGAATCTGACGTTCTATACAACTGAACTACGGAGCCAATGCGGATGCAAATGTAGTGATTTTTCCCGATTTGAAAAAAGAAATAAGGAAAACCTTCTCTTAAAAAAGTCGGTTTTCCTTATCAAAATGTATGAATTTTTATATTTATCTTCGGCTTCCACCCATGAAAATCAGGATATAATAAACCAGCGTTGCCAACGATCCCAAAGCGGCTACCACATAAGTGTAAGCTGCCGTTTTCAAAGCATCTTTGGCCGGTTCGTGGGTTTCATAATTGGTAATGCCGGCATTGTTGAGCCAGGCCAACGCACGTTGACTGGCATTGATTTCTACCGGTAAAGTTATGAAACTGAAAAGCGTGGTCAGCGCAAAAAGAATAATTCCCGTCAACATCAGTTGAGGAAAAGATTGAAGAAAAATAATACCTGCCAACAGTACCCATTGCATCCACATGGAAGCAAAACTTACCACCGGAACCAGTTTTGAACGCAGAGTCAGTGGAGCATAAGCATAAGCGTGCTGAACCGCGTGCCCTGTTTCATGAGCAGCAATGGCCGCCGCCGCCACATTACTCGAGGCGTACACCTGTTCGCTCAAATTAATGGTTTTGTTTGCCGGATTATAATGATCGGTGAGATGACCGGAGGTGGAAATAACCTTCACATCATAAATGCCGTTGTCGTGCAGCATTTTTTCGGCTACATCTTTTCCCGTCATACCATTTGGTACAGGTAATTTCGAGTAACGTTTGAATTTTGACTGCAACCTGTTCTGAAGCAAAAAACTAATCAGCGCAAAAACAATAAAAATAATATAAATCATAGTCTTTTCAATTTTATAATTAACATTTTATTTCATGCAAAATGTTTGCCAAAAATTTAATTGACAGATTGGCAGTTTGTAGTGCATAAAAATTGGAAAACTATTCCTGATAGCGAATGACGGTTTGTTCACGGTCGGGTCCTACAGAAACAATCTTTATCGGGACATTCAATTCTTCTTCCAAAAAATTCAAATAGGCATTCAATTCTTCGGGAAATTCGTCTTCACTTTGCAAGTTCGATATTTTGGTTTTCCAACCGGGCAATTCAACATAAACGGGTTCGAGATTTTCGGTAATTTCAAATGGAAATTCTTCCGTTTCCTTTCCGTCGATACGATATGCCACACAAGCCTTTATGGTATCAAAATCATCCAGCACGTCGCTTTTCATCATAATCAACTGAGTAACGCCATTGAGCATGATTGAATAGCGCAATGCAACCAAATCGATCCAACCACAACGACGAGGACGGCCGGTTACAGCACCAAACTCACAACCTTTTTTGCGAATCAGTTCTCCGGTTTCGTCTTTCAACTCGGTTGGAAAAGGACCGCTTCCCACGCGCGTGCAATAAGCTTTGAAAATACCGTAAACTTCTCCGATTTTTTGCGGAGAGAGGCCAAGCCCGGTGCAAGCGCCGGCACAAATCGTGTTGGAAGAAGTTACAAAAGGATACGAACCGAAATCAATGTCGAGCAACGTTCCCTGAGCACCTTCGGCCAAAATTTTTTTCCCTTCTTCCAGCGAGTGGTTGATAAAGTATTCGCTGTCAATCAAATCAAAACGTTTGATACATTCTATTCCTTCAAAAAAAGTTTTTTCCAATGCAGCCAAATCGTATTCAAAATTGTATTGACGCAACATTTCCGTATGGCGAGCAACGACTTCACGATATTTTTCGTCGAAACGATGCAGAATATCACCTATCCGAAGTCCATTTCTGCTTATTTTGTCTGTATAAGCAGGGCCAATACCTTTGCCCGTTGTACCAATTTTGCCTGTTCCTTTGGCAGCTTCGGAAGCCAGATCGAGCAATCGATGCGTCGGAAGAATGAGATGAGCTTTTTTGGAAATTTTCAGCCGCTGATGCAAGGGTTCGCCTGCTGCTTCGAGAGCTTCCACTTCTTCCTTGAAAAGGGCAGGGTCAATCACCATCCCGTTGCCAATCACGTTGATTTTGTCGCCCTGAAAAATTCCCGACGGAACCGAACGCAATACAAATTTTTTTCCTTTAAACTCCAAAGTATGACCGGCATTGGGGCCGCCTTGAAATCGAGCCACAATATCGTAATGTGGCGTCAGTACATCCACAACTTTTCCTTTTCCTTCGTCGCCCCACTGAAGGCCTAATAAAACATCTGCTTTCATTCGTTTAAATTTTTATGATTTTGCAAAATAAAACCTTTCCTTGCTTCAGAATCCGTTTGCTTACGGCATCCATTTACAGAAAAGGTGAAAAATAAGGTAATTTTTTTCATTGAAACAACACTTTTTACGAAGTTTTTTTCTTTTTTTTCAGGCATTTACTGCAAATTCCATAAATATACAGCGAGTAATGCGACATTTGAAAAGTTTGAAAATGCTTCGACTGGATGGCTGCTTTTATATTTTTGTCGGAAAATTCCTTTATTTTGCCACATTGCGTACAAATAAGATGATGATGAATGTTGGTGCCGAAAGTTTTTTCATATTGTGCCAGTTGATCGCCAAATTGATGTTTTACAATTAATTTGCACTCGAGCAGCAAATCGAGCGTATTGTAAATAGTGGCCAAACTGACACGATAATCCTTTTGCATGGCATTGTAAAGCAGCTCGGCATTGAAATGTCCTTCGTGGGTGTAAATTTGCTCCAGAATTGCGTAACGTTCGGGCGTTTTGCGATGCTGATGGGCAGCCAAATAATCGTTAAAAATTTTCTTGACCACTTCAAAGGAATTTTCTTCTTTTTCTTTGTTTTCATCCATAGAACAAAGGTAAGATTTTTTAGAATATAATTGTTATAAAAGTTCCAAAAAATTCATTTCCGATTTCACTTCTTCCATGATATATTGTTGACCGGCAGTTGGTTGAAGAAGGAAGTTGCTCATTTTTTCGAGAATAAAATCTGCGATGGATTTTCCATTTCTGCAAAATCTGCAAAGCGCCAAACTGATGGCTTTATACAGATGGAAATTATCGGTTGTCGAATTTTCAAAAGCCTTTTCAATAATAAGATTTCTATCCACATCCGAAAAATTTTGATAATTGCGTGCCGATAAAATAAATCCCATTATTTGCAATTGAACTTTGTCCGAAGCGCACCAATCACAGCAAAGTTCGTTGACAAAAGGGAGTTTTGAGAAAAGATGCATGCACGCAAATTCAATCGTTTCTATGTTGTCGCAGTCTTCGGCCCAACTTTGAGCCATTTCCCAACTAAAATTGTTTACAGGCTGAAGCAGGATTGCCATCAACATGGTTTCTCTGCCGTGAAGTGTCCAAAGTTGTTGTGCTGTTTCTTCGTTTGGCTCATAATCGGAAGCTATTTCCCTTATGCGGGTTATCGCGACGCCCAGATTTTTGCGGTACACCATCCCGTACTGTCGCATTTGGGAAGCTACTTCTCCGTTTCGGGAAAGCCAAAGTTTTTGTAAAATCTCCTTAACCTCATTGTTTTGTTCGATTGTCTGCTTATTCATTTCATTTAAACATTTATCCAAAAAATCGGCAATAAACCAAAAGACGTCAATTTTTTTTTAAAATAGTTGCACAGAATCAAATGCTGTGTTATCTTTGCACTCGCAAAAAATGGTGGTCGTAGCTCAGCTGGTAGAGCGTCGGATTGTGGTTCCGAATGTCGCGGGTTCGAGTCCCGTCCTCCACCCACAAAGGGCAGCAAAAAGGCTGCCTTTTTGTGTTTAAAATAAGTAATTGCTGAAAAGAATATTGAGATTCAAAAATAACCACTTTCTGCAAATTTACGTATTTTTAGTCATTCTGTAGATTTTCTTATTGAAAATTCAAATTTTTACACCACAAATTA
>ERZ795047.147-NODE-147-length-89909-cov-12.461883_pt1 | contig 89909 bp, 78 predicted proteins | sample MGYA00375131_ERZ795047 | MGnify/ENA primary metagenome ERZ795047 (study PRJEB30176, sample SAMN05720228) | activated sludge metagenome | isolation source: Anaerobic digester | place: Japan | collected 2015-05-20 ... | reverse complement strand
ATATTGAGAGTTGTTTTTCTATTTTGACTGTCTATGATCTATTGTAACATAACAATTTTGCAAATTGGGAGCTCTTTCCGCCAAGCAAAAAAGGGACCGCCTGAGCAGTCCCTTTCAAGTGATCTTATTCCTCCGGATCCTCGCCCTGATAGATGACGGCGATCACCGTGATGTTGTCCTGTCCCCCGTGGTCAAGAGCCCTCTTCACCAGCAGCGAGAGCCGCTTGGGAAGGCTTTTTGGCATCTCAAGTACCTCCTGCATATCTATAGAGGAGACATAATCTGACAGCCCGTCGCTGCAAAGCAGCAGTATATCGCCGTATTCCATGCCTCCGGAAATAATCTCCACGTCGATCTTCGGGTCAGTTTTCACGTTTCCGAATGCGGGGAAGATGATGTTCCGGTGGACGTGTGTGCGGCGCTCCTCCTGGGTTATGGAGCCCTCCTCATAGAGCAGCTGCACCAGCGACTGATCCCGTGAGATCTGGCGGATCCTTCCGCCTCTGTAGCGGTAGAGCCGTGAATCGCCCACGTTGAACGATACCACCTCGCCCTCCTCCGAAACAGCGATACCGCAAAGGGTTGTCTGCATATTGGTGCTGTCCTTGTGTTTTTGGCTGTATTCAGCCAGCCTGTGGTGGATCTCAAGGAGACCCGTTTTCAGCTTGTTTCTCTGGAAGTCCTCGATCGTGCGCACCTGTTCAAGGCACATCTTCGAGGCGACTTCACCTGCGGCCTCGCCGGAAACTCCGTCTGAGACCGCCGCAATGAACGGACTGCTGAGCCGCTGCTCCGAGGAGCCCTTGTCGATGACAGCTCTGCCAATGAGCATGGCATCCTCGTTATGCGGCATAACGCCCTTTTCAGTTATTCCGCAGCAATAGTACATTTCTTTGCGACCTCTTTTGTTTTGTTGTTCTTTCTTTTTCGGCTATATATCTGTTCAGCCGTTCATTCTGTAAAGCGCCATTCCATTTTGGCAGGTCTGATCAATGAGCTCCTGAGCGGAGATCCCCTTGACCTCGGCGGCCTTTGCCGCTGTGCTGGTCAGCATGGAGCTGTCACAGCGTGTCCCCCGGTAAGGCACAGGCGCCATATAAGGGCAGTCGGTCTCGATGACCAGCCTGTCCATGGGGACTGCCTCCAAAGCCCTTATGGGCTTCTTTGCGTTTTTGAAGGTGAGCACACCGGTAAAGCCGATGTACATACCTATTTTCAGCACCTCCTGGGCAGTTTCAGCCGAGCCGCCGAAGCAGTGTACGACTCCATGAGGGCGGTGGTCACGAAGGATCGCCAGAGTGTCCTCAGAGGCGTCACGGCTGTGGATGATCACCGGCACGTCAAGCCTTTTGGCCAGATCCAGCTGTTCCTCGAAGAGCTTTATCTGCTCCTGACGGTCGTAGCCCTCATAGTGGTAGTCAAGGCCGATCTCTCCAAGAGCGATAGTTTTCTCGTTTTGGAGAATGGTCTCCTCCACAGTTTTAAGGTAGTCCGCCGGTACGTTCCCGGCATTTTCCGGGTGGATGCCAGCGGCGGCGTAGATGTAGTCCCATTCCTTTGCCAAGGCGGAGTTGGCGGCGGTGTCCTCCATAGAAGAGGAGGCCAGCATCACCAGTCTTACGCCCTTTTCCGGAAGAGAGGCCAGGAGCTCCTCCCGGTCGCCGTCAAAGGCAGGATCCGTGTAGTGAGCGTGGGTATCGAAGATGTTGTTCATGACTGCTCTTCCTTGAAATACTGGTCAACGAAGTTGTTGATGAAGGCTGAGCTGGGGATATAGTCTGAGTCAGCCACAGTTCCGTCCATAACGATGAATGTAGCGATCGATGTGCCACGCTCCAGCATATCCTTGATAGCCGCCTTGTGCTCACGGTAATCCTTAGCGGTAAGGTCTGTGCCGTTGATGCCGCAGAGGTTGATGATCGTGTTGAAGATGTTGTCGAACTGGTCTGCAAGGCGCTTTCCGTCGGACTGGTTGATCATATTTGCGATGATGGAGCTTGCGGTGTAGGCACGCTGGACCTCGCCGTCCTCCATGAGAGAGTAGGTCACCAGAGTCTCGATCTGCTCGCCGTTAAGGTACTGCTCAGAGCCGTCACTGCGCAGGCCGGCGATCTCCACATTGACGGGATAGGTGACTCCGCCCAAAATATCGCAGGTCTTCAGGAAGGCCGTTTTGTCCATTTTCATAAATCTGTCAACGGTTATGCCGAAGACTGTCTCAACAAAGCTCTTTGCGGTAGCTCCGCCGCCCTTTTCGTAGGAGCCCTTCATGCTCTGCTGCTGGTCCTCAACGATAGCGATAGTATTCGTGGGGATACCAACGAAGATCAGCCGCTTGTCCTTGGGTATAGACCTCATCAGCACGAAGGTGGAGCTGCATTTCTGATCCGGGTCGTCCAGGATAAAGAGGATCGTGTGGTTGTCCTCATAGGTGGAGGTAGTGACCTGTCTGGGGATCGGCTCAGAGGGCTTTTTGTCCTGTCCGAAGCCGAAATATCGGTAGATCCCGTAGGCTCCTCCTCCCACGATGAGCAGTCCCAGGAACACTGTCACAAGGAACGGAACTGCGATGCTTCCGGTTTTTTTCTTTGCCATGATCGTTTCTCCTTTCGTTCTTTCAGCAAGGTAAACTATTCGTATAACGAACTTCAAAAAAATATTCAGTAAAAAGTGGATAAAAAAGATTTTCCCAAATGCTCCTGTCGAAAACTATCAGCGTGGCTGCGTTTATCAACAGGGTTTTCAACATTTTCAACATCAAAAGCTGTCCGGCGAATGTTTGAACATCAAATTCAACACTCTGTTGAAAACCGAACAATGTTTCACCCTCTCACAAGATACAGTGTCCGCCGGATAGCTCCCGCACTGCATATCCGCAGGAACATTTACCGATCGGTGTTGATTTTGGTGAGATATTGTGATATAATTATTTCAAAGCCCTTGCAGATGCGCAGATCTGAGATCTGCTCCCTGCACATCGGTGTCAGCTCACGGTCGGAGGAACACGTTTTCCATGAAGGAGATCTCCGTTGCTGCCGCCCGAAAGTCTTTTCCGGAACGTTCGATAACGCTGTAGACCTGGCTCAGTCCGAAACTGCGGATCTTTCTCCCCAGCCGAGCGGCCTGATTTATGGTCTGCGCCGTGCCGGAGTGAGACTCAGCAGGCTCAAAAAAGGCCAGCACTGCCGCAGAGCGCTCCACCATAAAGTAATTCCTGTCACGGTAAAGATCCGGCGAGGTATTCTCGCTTCGTTTTTTTCCGTAGACCATTTCAGGATCCATACAGGTGGTTATGAGAAGGTCCGCCCCCTGCTCGACACGCTCCAGCAGTTTCCTGTACTCAATGGGAAAGCGCTCGGCGTGGCGGAGAAAGGGCATTGCTCCGATCAGCTTTATGCGGTCGTCCTTCTCCTTTATCCGGAGGATATAGTCCGCAGCCCAAAGGTCCGTGCCCATAGCAAGGCCGCTGAGAAATGTGGTGGATCCGGCCGAAACAGCCATATCGATGTACCTGCAAAGCATGAGCTTCACGGTCTTCATGGTGATGTCACGGTACTCCTCAAGCCCCTGGTAAGGGATCACGCTCTTTCCACGGTGGCCTGTGATACAGACCGTCTGTTCAAATTTCGGGATAACGTGGGCGCAGTCATAGACCGGCTCACCCGATACGAGAGATCTGAGCATGGCTCACCTCCGTATTCAAAAAATGTCACACATTACGATTATAACATAAAGGCAAAAAAAATGCAACACCGCAAACGATTTTTTTAGCCGAAATATATACAGAGCACAGAAAGGAAATGATACTGTTATGAAGCCGTATCTGAAGAGAGCCTGGGCGGAGATCGACCTGGGCAAGCTGAAAAAGAATGTGGAGATCATCAGAGGCCTTAATTCTCCCGGCACTGAGATCATGGCTGTGGTGAAGGCCGACGCCTACGGTCACGGCTATGAGCACATCGTGCATACTCTCGCTCAGGACTGCGGGATCAGGAATTTCGCCGTTTCCAACCTGGATGAAGCGATCGCCGTAAGAGAGTCAGCTCCCCAGGCAGACATACTGATCCTGGGCTACACTCCCCCGGAGTGCGCTCATGAGATCTCCACCAACAATATCATTCAGGGCGTGGTCTCCACGGAATACGCTCTTGCTCTGGTCAAAAACACGCCTTTCCCGATCCGATGTCATGTGAAGATCGACACCGGCATGGGAAGGATCGGTCTCAAGCACGCCGACCCCAAGGACTGCGCTGCTGAGATCGCTGAGATGATGAAGATCGAAAAGCTCTCTGTTGAGGGCATTTACACCCATTTCGCAGTTGCTGACAGCGACGACCCGGACAACGTGGCCTACACCGACCGTCAGCAGAAGTACATACTTGACGTGGACGATGCGCTGAAGGCCAGCGGGATCTCTCTGCGGCACTGCCACTTCATGAACAGCGCTGCTACCTGCTACAGGAACACTCCCCGAAGCACCCTCAGCAGAGCCGGCATCATCCTCTACGGCCTCCACCCCGACATGAGCCTTCCTATCCCCGAGGGACTGGAGCCGGTCATGGAGGTGAAGGCTGTGATCTCACAGGTGAAGACCTCTCAGTCGGGAGACTGCATAAGCTACGGGCGAACATTCACCGTCGACCACGAAATGCGCATAGCTACGGTAACTGTGGGCTATGCAGACGGCTACTCAAGGCTGCTCTCCGGCAAGGGCGAGATCCTCGTCCACGGAAAGCGCTGCAAGATCGTTGGAAGAGTCTGTATGGATCAGCTGATGATCGACGTTTCGGACGTTCCCGAGGCCAAGTCCGGCGACATCGTCACCCTCATCGGCAGGGACGGCGATGACATCATCACCGCAGACGAGCTGGCTTCCGTTTACGGAACTATCGGCTATGAGGTGGTCTGCGGCATTTCCAAGAGAGTCCCCAGGATCTACAAGGAAGCATGAATTTCACAGAATACCGCCGGGAAGCAGAGCTGATCCTCCGGCAGACACCGGCCGAATGTGCCCTATATCCGCTGATCAACGGATTCCTTCGGGAGTTCCCAAAGATCGGCAAATTATCCCTGAGATGCATAGCTCTTTATCAGGCCAAGCAGGTCTGGGAGCCCGAAAAGCTGATGTTCCCCATGGGAAAAGACGGGAAGCTGGCAGCGCTGGACTTCGCAATACTGCCCCTGGACTTCGACTACAAAAAGACTCCGAAGGGACTTCTGCCGGGAGCGGTGGAGGTCAAGGCCATTTACACCGACCTGGAAACTGAGCTGCACAAAAAGCCCGGCCAGATCACCGGCGGCCTGAGCAGATTTCGCAGGATCATCTATACAAATGGCCTTGAATGGCGGGTCTATGAGAAAAGCTTCCCGGGAAGCTGCAAGAGCGTTTCTCTGGGAGAATACACAGATAAAAGCGGCGGCTCCATAAGAAAGGGGCGGATATACTCCCCCTCCTCCTCCGATAAGATCCTCTGGTCCGGGGAGGAAAAGTGGCAGGAGCTCCGCAGAATGATAGAAGGAATAAATTGGGAGGAACAAAAATGAAAAGACTTATCCCGGTCTGCGCAGCCGCTTTGCTGCTGACCGGCTGCGGCGGCTACACCAGCAGTCAGGTCTCGGAGATCATCCAAAAGTCCACCGAGGACCCCTTCGGCAGCTACTATGAGCTCACCGCCGAGGGCGCCTCTCAGCAGGATCTGGCTCAGATCGCACGGATCGCCGAGGAGAGAGCCTTCATGAAGGTCCCCGGCATCAACAGCACCACTGAGATCGATCCCGACAAGGGAACTGTCCGACTCTATTTCAAGTATGAGGACCGCATGGCCGATGTCATTGACGGCTTCGGCGAGGAGATAGCTCAGAATGACCGCCTGGAATTCTGCAAGGGCATGGAGAACACGGATCCCGTCCTCACCAACGAGAACGTCACCTCCGCCACTGCCGGTATCATGATCCAGGACGGCGAGAACTGGTACGTTCAGCTAGATCTGGACGATCAGGGAACTGAGACCTTCTCTCAGCTCACCACAGAGCTGGCCGGCACCGACACTCCGATCTCCATTTGGATGGACGGAGAGCTGCTGAGTGCTCCCACCGTGACCTCTCCAATAGTTGACGGCTATGCTGTGATCACAGGGAACTTCACCAGCGAGTCCGCAAGAGCTCTGGCTGACCGGATAAACTCAAAGCCAATGCCCTGCAAGGTGGAGCTCACAGGCTCTGAGATAAAAAAATAACTTCCCCAAAGGAGGATACATATGAAAAAAGCAATGACTATTTCCTATGAGGTGGGCGACAACCTGTACCTCAACTTCACAAATAAGTGCCCCTGCGCCTGCACATTCTGCATCCGCAACAACGCCGACGGCGCTTACGGCTCCGACCCGCTGTGGCTGGAGCATGAGCCAACTCTGGATGAGATCTGGGCCGACCTTGACAAGCGTGATCTGGCCAAATACGGCGAGATCGTTTTCTGCGGCTACGGCGAGCCCACTGAGCGCCTTGAGACACTGCTGGAGGTGGCAAGGGAACTGAAAAAGCGCCCCGGATGTCCTGTTCTCAGGATCAACACCAACGGCCTTGGTGACTTGGTAAACGGCAGGAGCATCGCCGCTGAGCTCTGTGAGGCGCTGGACGTGATCTCTGTCAGCCTCAATGCCGGCACCAAGGAGGAGTACCTTAAAGTCACCCGTCCTAAGTTCCCGGAGGCCTTCGAGGCTATGCAGAAATTCACCGCAGACTGCGTAAAGACCGGCAATGCTCAGGTAATGATGAGCGTGGTGGACGTTATCCCTCAGGCTGAGATCGACGCCGCCCGTCAGGTGGCCGAGAGCCTGGGAGCAAAGCTCCGTGTGAGAGAATACGACGAGTGATGAGGGCGCTCTCCATTGGGCAGACTGCCGATTTTCCACAGGATCTTTTGTGCAGTTTTTTAGCTTTCAGCTATAGAAATCCGGCTCAGGATATGTTATAATAATAAGTACGATACGCCTTATCACTGTAAAGGAGGACCCTTATGAGCAAAAAGGCAAAGATCATCCTTGCTGTTTCGATAACCTCTACCGTTATCGCAGCCGGCGCTACTACCGCCGCTCTCTTGATCTGCAAGAAACTCTATGAGAAGAACTACTTCTCCGCTGACTAAGCTAACTATCCGCCAGTCGCAATGAAGCGGTGAGCGGAAATATAACAAAGAAGGTAAATGCAATGGAAATCAAATTCACAAAGGCAGCTACACTCAAGGCTAAGCCCCAGCCCGGCGACAAGCTCGGCTTCGGCCACATCTTCACAGACTATATGCTCGTTATGCCTTATGACGAGGGTCAGGGCTGGCATGATCCTGAGATCAAGCCCTACGGCGAGATCGCTCTTTCTCCTGCTGCAATGGTATTCCACTACGGTCAGGAAGTATTCGAGGGACTCAAGGCATACAGACGCGCTGACGGCAACGTACAGTGCTTCCGCCCTGAGGAGAACTTCAAGAGACTCAATGACTCCAACAAGAGACTCGTTATCCCTGAGCTCCCTGTTGAGCTGGGTATGCAGTGCCTCATGGAGCTGCTGAAGATCGAGAAGGACTGGGTCCCCTCCAAGGAAGGCGAGTCCCTGTACATCAGACCCTTCATCATCGCAACAGATCCCTTCCTCGGCGTTAAGCCCGGTGAGCACTACCTCTTCATTATAATCCTCTCACCCTCCGGCGCATACTACGAGAGCGGCCTGAACCCTGTAAATATCTACGTTGAGAGCAAGTATGTCCGTGCAGTAAGAGGCGGTATGGGCTTCGCTAAGACAGGCGGTAACTACGCAGCTTCCCTCATCGGCCAGGACGAGGCTCACAAGCAGAACTACTCACAGGTACTGTGGCTGGACGGCGTTGAGCAGAAGTACATCGAGGAAGTCGGCGCTATGAACATCTTCTTCGTTATCGACGGCAAGGTCGTTACTCCTATGCTCCAGGGCTCTATCCTCCCCGGTATCACAAGAAAGTCCGCTATCGAGGTGTGCAAGTCCAAGGGCCTTGAGGTAGAGGAAAGACGCATCGACATCCAGGAGATCGCTGATGCTTACGACGCAGGCAAGCTGGACGAGGTATTCGGTACAGGTACTGCTGCTGTTATCTCACCTGTTGGCCACCTGAAGTGGGGCGACAAGGTAATGGAGATCAACGGCAACAAGATCGGTAAGATCTCTCAGATGCTCTACGATACAATGACCGGTATCCAGTGGGGCAAGATCGAGGATACATTCGGCTGGATCGTTCCTGTTGAATAATTCAGACTGCAAAGGCTCACCTTCGGGTGGGCCTTTTTCCAAAAATACAGTAGACTGATAGGCAAATCCAGAAATTGATTTACGACCATAATAATAATTTCAGAGTTTTTTGAATAATGGAGTTAGAAAATGGATTCATATAATAGCTTTTTATCACATTTCCAGATAAGTACAGAAGAGTTTATAGACTGGGGATTAAACTCGATCATCTTTCCCGAAATATCCACGATAGATAAGGCATGGGAGGATTTAAAAAACAGAATCATAAATAATGGAAAAGTCTATATCCAAGGATACGGCTGTGACGCGCATGGGACAGAGCTTTACAAAGGATTCTACACTTATGCACTGAATAATCAAAACGTTACAAAAGATCCGACCAACAACACTATCCCACGCAAGCTAATCGCACAGGCCACCGGTATAAAAAACAATCAAGATATATTCAATTACCAAGTCGCACATATTTTCGGACACACAAAAAATGTTTTCATGTTCGAAGCGCCATGGAATATTTGCTATATTCCTAAACTATTCGATCCTTTTACCGGCCACGAGTCAAAAGGCGAAATATCAGCAACTTTTAGAAATCGGTTCATTACAATGGCATATAAAAGACACATTCAATACATTGATGATTACAATCGTATAATATCAAAACTATCTCTTAATGAAAAAATCACGGAATTCACAGATATGCTTTACTCAAATAGTGACTATTCGCTCGAAGAAGCGGAAAGATTCAAGGCTGATTGTATCGTTGAATTATCGGCATTACAATGTGATGAATAATTCAGACTGCAAAGGCTCACCTTCGGGTGAGCCTTTTTTTGGGAAAAAGCCTCGCACCTACCCTTTCGGTCACAAAAACTTGCATTTCATCTAAACATATGTTATAATAGTAACGAATAGCGGTTTTCCGCAGATCAAAACGGAGGTTTTTTATTTATGAGAGCAGTTGTTACTGTAATTGGCAAGGACAATGTGGGTATCCTTCACAAAGTCAGCGGTATCTGTGCCGAAATGGGCGCAAACGTCATCGAGGTCACTCAGAGCGTTCTTCAGGATATGTTCGCCATGATCATGCTGGTGGACATCACAGGCATGAACAAGGATTTCGCTGAGATGGTCGACCGCATGAATGCTCTTGGCAGCGAGCTGGGTCTTTCTATCCACACAATGCATGAGGATATTTTCAACTCAATGCACTCTGTCTGAAAATCTGCCTGAAAGGAAGCTCTGCAAATGCTTAATGTTTACAATATACTTGAAACGATACGAATGATCCAGGACGAGTGCCTTGACATCCGTACCATAACCATGGGTATCTCCCTGCTGGACTGCATCGACACGGACATCGACCGTGCCTGCGAGAAGGTCTATGAGAAGATCGTCAAAAAGGCCGGAAGTCTGGTGGCTGTCGGTCAGCAGATCGAGAAGGAATACGGTATCCCGATCGTCAACAAGAGAATTTCCGTGACCCCCATCGCTATGCTGGCTGCGGCCTGCCCCGGCGGTGACGTGGTGAAGTTCGCTAAGGCTCTCCAGAGAGCTGCTGATACCTGCGGAGTAAACTTCATCGGCGGATATTCTGCACTGGTACACAAGGGCTTTTCTGCCGGAGATGAGGCGCTGATCCGCTCTATCCCGGAGGCTCTGGCTGTTACCGACAACATCTGCTCATCTGTAAATATCGGCTCAACTAAGTCCGGTATCAACATGGACGCCGTTGCTCTTATGGGTCAGATCGTTAAGGAGACCGCTGAGAGAACTGCTGACCGTGACTGTATCGGCGCTGCAAAGCTGGTGGTTTTCTGCAATGCCGTTGAGGACAATCCCTTCATGGCAGGCGCTTTCCACGGCGTTGGTGAGCCCGACTGCGAGATCCATGTGGGAGTTTCCGGCCCCGGCGTCGTTCGTGCTGCCCTTAGCAAGTACCCCGACGCTTCTATCAACGAGCTGGCAGACATCATCAAGAAGACTGCCTTCAAGATCACTCGTATGGGTCAGCTTGTCGGCGCAAGAGCCTCAAAGCTGCTGGATGTGCCCTTCGGAATAGTTGACCTGTCTCTGGCGCCTACTCCTGCTATCGGCGACAGCGTTGCCCATATCCTGGAGGAAATGGGTCTTGAAATGTGCGGAACTCACGGCACTACCGCCTGCCTTGCGATGCTCAATGACGCTGTTAAGAAGGGCGGAGTGATGGCTTCGTCCACCGTAGGAGGACTTTCCGGAGCCTTCATCCCCGTGTCTGAGGACGCCGGAATGATCGACGCTGCGACTGCCGGAGTGCTGACTATCGAGAAACTGGAGGCCATGACAGCAGTATGCTCAGTAGGACTGGACATGATCGTTGTTCCCGGCGATATTTCCGCAGAAACAATCTCTGCGATCATCGCAGACGAGGCCGCTATCGGCATGGTCAACACCAAGACAACTGCCGTTCGCCTGATCCCTGCTATTGGCAAGAAGGAGGGCGAAACACTGGAATTCGGCGGACTTCTGGGAAGCGGTCCTGTAATGCCTGTGAAGGAGAGCTCGGCTGCGAAGTTCATTCATCGTGGCGGAAGGATCCCGGCTCCCATGCACAGCTTAAAGAACTAACTAACAGGGCGGAGATCATCCGCCCTTTGTTATAAAAATGCGGTGCAGATCCGGGCGGACACATGGGTCCTCCCACAGCCCTCTCGTGGAGGTATCTGCACAGACGCTCATAAACCGGCGGATCTTCGCCAAAGGAGAATGATATGGGAAATATATTGGAAACAAATGGAAGCTGCCCTTACTGTGGCAAGCGCATAAGCGGCTATGACCCCAGAGTCCGCAAGTACGGCTCTCCGCTGATCAGGTGCGGCTCATGTAGTCAGGTCTACCTTGACCGGAGATTTACCGAGATCGAGGCCGAGGGCGCCCGTGCCGAGGATCTGACCACAAGCACCGGGATCAAGGCTATGATCCTTGGACTTGCGGCCATTGCGGTCTGCGGCGGCTTCACGCTCTACACCGTGAAGGTCAGAGACTACTACTCACTGAAAATGGTGGTCTGCATGATACTGGGAGCCGTGGTGTTCATCGCCGGTCTGGTGGATATGATCCAGGTGAAGTCCGGAGCACGCAGCAAAAAGCTGGACAAATACCGTCAGGAGTCCCGTATGCGGCTCCAGGATCCGGACTACGCTCAGGCTCTTGTGGAGCTGGGCTACGATGTTCCGCTGGAGTACAGAAAGAGAGAAAACCAATGAAGTTTGGTTTTTCTTACGTCGGACTGATCTTTCTGGCAATGCTGATGGTGCCTAACCTGATCTGGGCGAAAAACCAGCCGAAGGACTACGAAAAATACGCCGCCAACGAAAACAAGCTCCTGCTGGGACTTGAGAGAACGGGCGAGGTGCTGGTCTCCGGCATGGCGCTGATCTTTCGGGACCTCAACCTGCGCTCCTGGACAGGCTGGTCGTGGTGGCTGGTCGGGGCATTTCTGCTGATGATCTTGTACGAGATCTACTGGATTCGCTATTTCAAGAGCGAAAAGACCATGAAGGATATGTACAGCAGCATACTTGGCGTACCCGTTGCAGGGGCAACTCTGCCTGTGGCGGCCTTCATGCTGCTGGCTGTTTATGGGAAAAATCCCCTAATGGCGGCCGCCGTCCTGATCCTGGGAGTCGGCCACATCGGGATACATCTTATGCACAGGAGGGAATGTAATGAGACCTGAGATCCGAGCTGCTGTTCCCGAAGATCTTGCCCAGGTCAGGCAGGTGGTAAGGGAAACGATCAGCACGATTTACCCCAAATACTACCCCGCCGGGGCTGTGGAGCTATTCCTCTCCTACCACAGTGACGAGGCCATAGCTGCCGATATTTCGGAGGGTATCGTCTTTGTGTCGGAGCTTTCCGGCAGCATTATCGGAACTGTCACAGTGCGGCAGGATGAGATCTGCCGGATGTTCGTTCTGCCCAGATCCCAGGGTAACGGCTACGGCGGAGACCTGCTGCGGTTTGCAGAGAGCAAGATCGCTGAGAGCTTCGGCACCGCAAGGCTGGACGCTTCTCTTTCCGCCAAGGGACTCTACCTCAAGCGGAACTACATGACCATAGATTTCAGCCGAAAAATAGCCGAAAATGGCGACTATCTCTGCTACGATACAATGATAAAAAGGTTGTGAGGAAATGGATCAGGACCAGCTTTGCCAGATAGCTGCATTATTCGGACAGGAGCCCGTCGGAGAGATCCGTGAGCTGACCAGCGGTCATATCAACCGCACATTCCTGGTGGAGTGCGGCGGAAAAGCCTTAGTGCTGCAATCTCTCAGCCCGGTCTTCCCGAAGCCGGAGAACGTTATGCACAACATCGCTCAGGTGGGAAGGGTCTTCGCCGATGCCCCTGACCGCAGCGTTCAGATCCCGGAGTATCTCCCCTGCGGAGCCCGAAATTTCGCCGAATTTCAGGGTGAGATCTGGAGGATGTACCCCTACGCCGGAGCCTCCGGCGAGATGAGTCCCTTCGGGACGGGAGCGGCCTTCGGTGAGTTCATCAGGATCCTCAGCAGCCAGAAGCTGAGGCTGAAGGAGGCTCTTCCGGGCTATCACAGCTTCCAGGGCTATTTTTCCAGGTTCATGGCAGCCTCCTCCGCTTCGCCCTCACGGAAGCCCGACAGCGCTGTGATCACTCAGCTCGGGCGGCTGGGCGAGACTCTCTCTCAGGTCTTCACGGCAGATCTTCCGAAAAGAGTGATCCACGGCGACGCCAAATCCGCAAATATCGTTCCCGGAGAACGCCCTACGGTGATCGACCTGGACACGGTGATGAGCGGCTATGCGGCGATCGACTTCGGAGACATGGTGCGCTCTGTCATGAGGGAGGGCGTACCGGACATGGCAGATTTTCGTGATTTGACCAGAGGCTTTGCCAAGGGGCTGGGCGGCCTCCTGACCAAAAGCGAGGTGAGCTCGCTATACTACGGGATCTTGTGGGCGGTGGGCGAGCTTGCCGTCCGCTATCTCACGGACTACATCACCGGCGAGGGCTATTTCCGCCGAAGCTCAGGGGAATGTCTCGCCCGTGCAGACCAGCTACTCGGCCAGCTGAGAGGCTTCATGGCCATGGGCGGCCAGATCACGGAGATGATCCGGGAGTGCTTCCTCTAAATAAAACGAAAGGGACTGCGATCGCAGTCCCTTTTTTAGGCTCACTGAGCGGCTTCTGTTGTTTCTGTCCCGGCGGAGGTGGGAACGGTCTGAGTGCAGAGCCAATCGCACCACTGCTGGTAGTATTCGGCAAACGGATGGACTCCGTCGTCTGTGTAGCCGGCGTTGAAATAGCCGTATTCGTCGTCAAACAAGGGATTGACGTCGATGTAGAACACCTTCTTGTAGTCCGCAAGCTGAGCAAAGCGGCTGTTAAGGTAGTTGATAGCCTCGTTGTTGATCAGGTTGGTCTCGGCATGAGCGGAAACGTGGAGATTTCCCTGTATATAGATGATAGCATTAGGCTGGTGTACCTTCAGCTTTTCGATAACTGCACGGAACTTTGTAACGGTGAACTCAAAGTCGTTGCCCACCTCGTTTATTCCCAGCATAACGTAGATCTTGCCGTACTGCTTAGCGTCGATAGCCTCCTCAAAGGACTGGCCGCCGATGTTTGCATCGTCGATAGTGGCTGAGGAAAGACCCACGTCGCAGAAGTAATCTGAATTTTTCAGCTTGCCGTAGTCCCTGAGGCCAACTGTTCTTGAGTCGCCGATAAACAGGGCATCGTCAAAGTAGGAAACATCGGCGGAAACGTAGCTGTAGGCCACGGCATCAACGGGCTCAGTTGCTTCCTGAGCAGCTTCTCCGGGAGCAGTAGTTGTCCCCTCGGCAGGCTGTGCAGGAGCATTTCCCTCCGGAACAGCAGCCCCATTTGCGTCCGGAGCAACGCCCCCGTCCTGGATCGGCGTCTGACCCGGCACCTGCTGCACCACCGGCGGAGGCACGTCCTGAGTGCGCTTTGCCTCCTTAGCGTTCTTCCAGATCTGGTGGAAGATAAATGGTGAAGCCACGAAGCAGGTCAGCAGAAGCAGGAGGGTATATAAATTCTTCTTGGCATTATTCATTTTAGAGTCTCCTTAAAAATTGAAATACATGAAAGGATCGTTCATTCCTTTATAAATGCAGTATACAGATCCCCAGAATATAGCCAGAAGTGCAAAGGCAGTTATGGGGGAATTCTTTATCTTTCTGTATATCGCTGCCGGTAAGGGTGTAGAGAAGATAAGACCGGCGATGAGGAATTTTCCGTAGATCTTCCAGTATTTTGAAAAGTCGCCTTCAAAAAGTGTGTGTGCCTTCTGAGGAATGAAGGGCACAAGGCGGAGGAAATAAACTCCCAGCTGGTGGAAATCTGTTATGGCAAAGAGAAGCCACGTCAGCGGGATAACAAGTATCATGTAAAGGTGGCCGATCAGCTTGTACTTATTGAGGAAGTCGCCGATGACGAATCTTTCCAGCATGATCAGGCCAAAGAGCACCATTCCCCAGATGACGAAGTTCCAGCTTGCACCGTGCCAGAGTCCGGTGAATGCCCATACCACAAAGTAATTGCGGACGGTCTTTGCGGTGCCGTGGCGGTTTCCGCCAAGAGGGATGTAGACGTTCTCCTTGAACCAAGTACCCAAGGTGATGTGCCAGCGTCTCCAGAATTCAGTCATGGTGGTGGACATATAGGGGTCGTTGAAGTTCTTGGGGAACTTAAATCCCATGATCTCGCCCAGGCCGATAGCCATGAGGGAGTATCCGCAGAAGTCGAAATAGAGCTGGAAGGAGTAGGCAAAAATTCCCATCCACGCCAGCTTAGGTGATATGCTCTGATAGCCGATGTGGCTCAGTTCCTTCCACAGGCTTCCCAGCCGGTTGGCGATGAGCACCTTATAGCCCAGACCGATAGTGAAGGTCTTCAGGCCGTTTTCCACCTGAGCGATGGTATGTGTACGCTTGTTCAGCCTTTCTGAAACGGTCTTGTATGTAACGATAGGACCGGCGATCAGCTGAGGGAACATACTGATGTAGGCTCCGTAGTTGATAAAGTGGGACTCAGGCTTAGTTTTCCGCCGGTAGACGTCGGCGATGTAAGAAACGTTCTGGAAGGTATAGAAGCTGATACCTATCGGAAGGATAATGTTCTTTGTGGGAAGTCCCGCATGGAAGATGGAGTTGATGTTGGTGAAGAAAAAACCGGTGTACTTGAAAAAGATGAGCCACCAGAAGTTGAACACGACTCCTATAAACAGCCAGAATTTCGCTGACTTCCTAAAATGGCCGATAAATTCGCCTATGATGAAGTTGAACAGGATAGCCAGGAAAAAGAGCAGGATGTATATGGGGTTTTTGAGGACGCCCACGCTGTAGAATATCAAGCTCCCTAAAAAAATCACGGCGTTTTTCAGCTCTTTCCGAGCAAGGCCGTAAACTAACATGAACGCAGGTAGGAATATAAAAATAAACTCCAGGCTGCTGAAAACCATTTAACTGCTCCTTTGAATAATTTGTTGATACAATTTGCGGCCAAATACCGCCCTCTACACATATAAACCGCCGGGAACAGACGCATCTGTCCCGGCTCATAATTCTATTTTACACGCTATTTTTACGGATGTCAATAGCTTTGTGAAAATGTAGCAATTTGTCATATTTCCACGGCTGCGCAGGCTCAAAATCGGTGCATTTTTTTGACAGAAAAAAAGCTCCCCGGCAATGCACCGGAGAGCTGTTCAGCTTTTATTCTTCGCTGTTTGTCTTAGAAGGCGTCTTTTGGGCGGCTGCTGACTTTTTGGAGCTGCCCTTTTTGCCGTTTTTCCCCAGTGTGGTATCGTAGGAGATACCTGTTCCGGGGAGGCTTGCTGTGACCTTCTTCTTGTCATTAAGGGTGAGCTTGAAGCTCTTGCCGCCGATAGTGACGCTGATGCCCTTTTTTGTCTTGTTGATCTTCAGGAACTTTCCCAGCTTTATGCTCTTTCTGATGTTGAGTCCCATAAAAGCTCCTCCTTACTGGATGCCAGCCTGCTGCTTGGCAGCTGTAAGGGTGTTCTTCATGAGCATTGCGATAGTCATGGGGCCCACTCCTCCGGGAACAGGAGTTATGTAGCCGGCACGCTTCTCGGCGGACTCAAAATCAACATCGCCGCAGAGCTTGCCGTTCTCGTCACGGTCCATGCCCACGTCGATAACGACAGCGCCCTCCTTGATCATGTCGCCGGTAACGAACTTAGCTCTGCCGATAGCCACTACCAGGATATCCGCACCAAGGCAGATCTCCTTCAAATTCTTGGTCTTGGAGTGGCAGATAGTTACTGTGCCGTTTTTCTGGAGGAGCAGCATAGCCTGGGGCTTGCCCACGATGTTGCTTCTTCCGATAACGACGCACTGCTTGCCGGTGATGTCCACGCCTGTGCTCTCGATAAGGCGCATAACGCCGGCAGGAGTACAGGGCAGGAAGGAGTATTCGCCGATCATGATGCGTCCAACGTTCTCCGGGTGGAATGCGTCAACGTCCTTTGCAGGAGAGATCGCATTGATAACGGCCTTCTCGTCGATGTGCTTGGGCAGGGGGAGCTGCACCAGGATGCCGTTGACTCTGCTGTCACGGTTGAGCACCTCCACCAGATCCAGGAGCTGCTCCTGAGTGGTGCTCTCGTCCAGTGCGTACTCATAGGACTGGAAGCCAACTGCCTCGCAGGCCTTCTTCTTGTTGTTGACATAAACACGGGAAGCCGGGTCGCTGCCCACGATAACTACTGCCAGACCCACCTTGAGTCCGTGCTCGTCCCTGAGCTTTGCAGTCTCTGCTGCTACCTCTTCCTTAACGCTTGCTGAAACGGCCTTGCCGTCAATGATCTGTGCCATGATCAAGTACCTCCTTATTTTCTGCGCTTCTTTTTATTGTGAGAGCTCTTGCCTCTGCCGCCTGTGAGCTTTTCGTCCACAGCCTCAGCCAGCTGCTCATACTTATCCTCAGCCTCTGAGATCACCTCTTCAGCCTTTTCCTCGACTGCCTCGGCGACTTCCTCAGCCTTTTCCTCGACTGCCTCGGTGACTTCCTCAGCCTTTTCCTCGACTGCCTCGGTGACTTCTTCAGCTTTTTCCTCTACAGCTCCGGAAATTTCCTCTGCCTTTTCTTCATTTGCCTCGGCAGCGTCCTCATCCTCATCATCATCATCGGGAGGAAGTATGCCAACGTCATCATCATCGTCGTCATCCTCAGGAGGAAGTATGCCAACGTCGTCGTCCTCGTCATCAGCCATGATCATTGCATCTGAGCCGGTCATGCCCATGCGCTTTCTGCGGCCTTCCTCTATAAGCAGCCTTGACTCCTCGGTGGAGGCGTACAGCACGAAGCTCTCGGGATCACGTCTTCTGCGGAAGAAGAATATGATCTGGAGGATCACAGATGTCACGAAAATGATAGCAGACAGAGCCTGTGAAACTCGCATATTTCCCAGCATAAGGCTGTCTGTGCGCAGTCCCTCAACTACGAAGCGCTCAGCTCCGTACCAGGCCATGTACATCAGAAGGAGCTGGCCATCGTACTTTCTGCGCTTGCTCCAGAATGCCAGCACCACAAATCCCAGCAGGCACCATACCGACTCATACAGGAAGCAGGGGTGTACCGGCTTTTCCCACAGCATGGTGGCAAGGCCGTTGTTGTACATATCTCCGCCGATCTGAGTCTGAGCGAGAATGGTATCCTGGATCCTTCCGCCGGTCATTCCCAGGAAGTTATCGGTGTTCGTACCGAAGGCCTCCTGATTGACGAAATTTCCCCAGCGGCCGATACCTTGGCCGATAAGGAAGCCGATAACGGTTATATCCAGCATGGGCAGCACCTTCACCTTGCGTATCTTGCAGATGATGAAGCCCACCAGCACGGCGCCGATTATTCCGCCGTAAATGGCCAGACCGCCGTTTCGGGTGTTGATCATTGCCTTGAGGGTCTCGCCCAGTGTGTCCCTCTGATAGTCGTCCCACTTCCAGATGACGTAGTAGACTCTTGCGCCCACTATACCGCCCAAAACTCCGCCGATAACAGCGTCGATAGTGCGGTCTGCGTCAAGTCCGAAGCGCTTCATTTTCGGCATACAGTATACCAGCGCCAGGATAAGGCCGATGGTGATGATGATGCCGTACCACTGTATAGCCACATTTCCGATGTGGAATGCAGTGGGGTCGATGTGGAATTTCAGTCCCAGCTTCGGGAAAAATATCGTGTTCAGGTCGTTGATCCGTTCAACTGCTCCGTTCACTGCTTTTCACCTTCCTTTTCTATAATTGAGAGAACAGCCCTGTCCTCTCTGAGTTCCTCTTCTGCAAATCTCAGCACGTCCTGAGATGTGAGCTCTGACAGCATATCGATGGCGTCATATGGCGAAACGCCGTCCATATGGGAGCTGAGCATGAGATTTGCCACTGCGTCCACGTTGTTCAGCTCTCGTATAAGCGAGCCGTAGGTGGACTTTTTGATCCGCTGGAAGGCCTTTTCGTCTATGCCCTCAGTCTTCCAGCGCTCTATCTCGGCGAGGACAGCGCTCCGCACCTCCTCGGGATAGTCGGACTCGCACATGAAGATCACCGTAAAGAAGCCGTCGCCGCAGAATACCTCTGCATCGAAGGTGGTGTTGATGATGTGCTTTTTCAGCAGATCCTGGTACATCTCTGAGGCATCGTCCGTAATGAGCGAGGCCGCTGTGGAGGCCGCCAGGGTCTTTCTCAGGCGCTCCTCACCGGAGCAGTCCCTGCACTTGAATCCGTAGTAGAACAGCTGTGCGCCGATGGGCTGAGCCTCACGGATCTCCGGCTGGATGATCTCATCGGGCTCCTCCGGAAAGACTGTCTCAAGACCCTTGTCCTGACAGGGGATAAGGAGCTCGTCGCAGATCTTCAGCACCTGTTCGGCGGTGATGTTTCCTGCCACGGAAAGCACCATGTTGTTCAGGTTATAGAAGGTATCGTAGCACTTGTAGAGGAGCTCCGCCGTGATCTTTGAGATGCTCTCCTCAGTGCCGGCGATGTCGATCTTGACCGGGTGGCTGCGGTACATACAGCTGAGCATATTGAACAGCACACGCCAGCTCGGGTCGTCGTTGGTCATGCGGATCTCCTGCCCGATGATGCCCAGTTCCTTGTCCACCAGCTCCTGAGTGAAGTAGGGCTTTTGGACGAAATCCAGCAGTATCCTCAGAGAGTCCTGCCAGTTTTTCGAGCACTTGAACAGGTAGACTGTCTTGTCGAAGGAGGTGAAGGCGTTTCCTGAGGCGCCGGTTTTTGCGTAGAGCTCAAAGACCTTGCAGTCCTCGTTCTCGAAGAGCTTGTGCTCCAGAAAATGGGCGATACCCTCGGGAACAACGGTCATCTCCTCATCGTCCCGCTGGCGGAACATGGTGTTCACTGAGCCGTATTTCGTTCCGAAAAGAGCCACGGTGCTGCTAAAACCGGGCATTTCGCAGATATAGATGTCCAGACCGCTGCTGTGCTTGACATGGACGCAGCTGTCGCCGGTCTGGCGGCTGGTGATATTGCTTATCTCAGACATCATCCCACCTCCTTATCCAGCATCAGCCAAACGCTGTCCAGCTTCAGTGACCGGGCAGCCTCAACGATCCTTGCCTTGGTGACGGCCTTGTAGTCCAGGAGCACGTCCTCAGGAGCCGATATGCCGCCCTCGCAGAGCCGCTCGAAGTACCAGCTTGACCATGAGGCCGGGGTGTCGCCCACAGAGGCCAGGATGTCCTCCCGGCTGAGAAGAGCGCTCTCCAGCTCCTGATCGGTGATCTCGCCGTCGCAGACAAGCTGGATCTGGCGGAGGATCTCCTCCCTCACCTTGTCGATGTTGCTGCGCTGAACGCCGCTGTCGATGATCAGGGCGCCCTTAGTTGCGCTGTAGCCGCTGGCGCAGTAGTAGCACAGGCTCAGCTTCTCACGGACGTTGAGGAAGAGCTTCGACACCGGCAGCTCGCCCAATATCACGCTGAGCATACGCATTGCGTAGATGTCGTCGGAGTCAGATTTCATGGTCATGACCATTTTGCACTGGTTCACGTCCATTTCCTGGCTGAGAGTTTCCGGCTCAGCCTTAACGGGGCTCTTGCTGCGGAAAACCACCGGCACCGGCGAGCGGTCTATCGCAGAGAGCTCCCTGCGGAAGTCCGCCTCCGCCCCCGGGATCTCCTCAGGAGAGACGATCGTGATCTCCACCTGAGCGGTGCGGAGAATATTTTCATAGGCGGAAAATGCGATCTCCGGAGTGACTGCCGAAGCAGTCTCCTTGTTCCCGTAGCAGGAATTTGCGGCAGGCTCTCCACGGAAGGCGTTTTCTGCGGCCTTGGCCAGTGCGTAGCCACGCTTGTTGTTCAGCTCCGCCTCGATGCGGTCCAGAAGGTCGGTCTTGGTAATGGCGAAGGGCTCATCGGAAAAACGGCCGTTCTCAGCGTCAGGCTCAAACAGGCAGCCCCGAACGATACTGAGCATCTCGCCGCTGATGTCCTCGCCGTCGATAGCGTATCTGTCGCAGATCCATGAGGCGGAAACTCCCAAGACCTGAAGGTCTCCACGCTTTCTTGCGAAGGAGGTCAGCCCTGCGCCGTAGAGAGCGGAGAGCTTCTCGTTCAGCAGAGCCGGCGTAGGATAGGCCTTTGAGGTGGTGGTGAGAGCCGCCATTCCCAGGGCGTTCGCAGCAGAGGTCTCGCTGCTCAGAGGAACGATAAATCTGACAGCGATAGATGTTGTTTTGAACTTTTCGTCTATTATAGAGGAGAAGCCGATCCCCTCGGCGATCTCCGTGCGCTGAAATCTCATACAACTGCACTCCTTATGATAAAATGCACACACACTTTATTATATCACATCTTTCTCAATAAAGCAACGTTTGAGAAGAAATATTTTCTGGCAGGCTGCCGGATATGTACATTCAGTTTTTTCTGCCGGAAAAGCACTGCTTTCCTGCAAACTGATCCTTGCATTTTCGGGGGGATCGTGGTATGATTATAGGTATAGCGGAGCTTTCCGCTAAGCACAATGATCGGAGTAATAAAAATGGATAATTTCGCAGAACAGCTCGTAAAAAAACAGCAGACCTCCGCTGACAGGGCGAAGCTCATCATGATCGTGGCGGGAGGCATCATCCTCACAGTGCTTTTGGCCATCGGCGCAGTTCTTATGCTGGGCAGACCCCTCATCTCCTTCGTGGGTCTGATCGGTGCGGCTGGCCTGGGCTACTGGACCTACTTTTCCGCTCAGTCCATGCAGGTGGAGTACGAGTACACCTTCACCAACGGCGAGCTGGACATCGACAAGATCATCGCTAAGAGCCGCCGCAAGGCCATGCTCTCCGTGGACGTGAGCAAGTTCACTGCCTTCGGAAAATACAACGACAGCCTGGAGGAGACCTCTGACATGACGGTGGTCTTTGCTACTGACAATATCGCCTCGGGAGAATACTACGCTGATTTCCCCCACGAGGAATACGGCAGCACACGACTGGTCTTTTCTCCCGATGAGAAAATGCTCAGCAATATAAAAAAAGCTCTTCCCCGCACCCTCAGAGCACAGGCGGAAAAGGAGCTTTAAGCTGGTAAAACAGCTATAAAGGAGGTATTACAATGCAGGTGGTAACGCCAAAACAAATGAACAGGATCGAGGAGCGCTCGGAAAAGCTGGGAGTAACAAAGAAACAGCTGATGGAAAACGCCGGAAAGATCCTGGCTGACCGTATCGCCAGCTATACCGCTAATGAGTCCGGCTCCGCCCCGGAGGACACATCTGTCGTCTTCCTTGCAGGATCCGGCAACAACGGTGGAGATTGCTTTGCAGCAGCCTCGATACTGGTCTACAAGGGCTTCAAGGTGACTGTAGTCAGCCTTGTGAAGCCCCCTGCTACGGAGCTTGCAAAGGAAATGGCTGAAAAGCTCCCGGAGAGAGTCGCTCTGGTCAAGGGCTATCGCAGCGAGAATGTGGAGACTGCTCTTGAGGCGGCAGAGCTTGACTACATGACGATCCACGACAAAGATATCAATGACCTGCAAAAGAAAAAAGAGCTCACCCCCGTCGAGAGCATCATGCTCAGCGAGAAAAAACGCATGGCCGACGTGCGCAGAGCTGTCAGCGAGGCAGATATACTGGTGGACGGCGTCTTCGGAACAGGCTTCCGTGGACAGCTTGACAAGGACATAATGAGCATCTTCGCCATAAGCACAGGCGCCTACAAGATCGCTGTGGACGTTCCCAGCGGCGGAAATTCAGCGGTAGGCACTGTCTCAGCCGGCACCTTCAAGGCCGACGAAACGATCACCTTCGGCTATATGAAGGTGGGTCTTGCACAGTATCCTCTCCGCAAATTCTGCGGAGACATCACTGTTGCTGACATCGGCATACCTGCCCGTGCTCTGGACATCCTGGACGGCGAGAGAAAATACCTCCGCACGGACAGAGCCCAGCTGGCAGGCTTCCCCAGAAGCAGAGAGCGTGACTCCCACAAAGGCAACTTCGGGACTGTGCTGGTTATCGCAGGAAGCTCCTCTATGCGTGGTGCTGCGGCATTTGCCGTTATGGGAGCCCTCCGCAGCGGCGCCGGCATGGTAAGGCTGGCTTCTGTGGAAAAGTGCATAGACACCGTGGCTGTGCTCGCTCCCGAGGCAACTTTCATCCAGCTGGACGAGGACGACTACGGCTTCATGCTCTTCGATGACCAGAACAAGGCCTTCACCGACGCTGTGGAAAAGGCCTCTGCGATCGTCATCGGCTGCGGCATGGGCGTCACCAACGATACGGCTGCGATCCTCAGGTACGTTCTTGAGAACGCAAATTGTCCCGTGGTGATCGACGCCGACGGAATAAACTGCATCGCCTCCGACATAGATATATTAGTGAACAAGAAGGCCAGAGCCATAATCACTCCCCATGTCGGAGAAATGGCACGGCTTCTCAGCTGTGAGAACTCCATGATCACAGACAACCGCCTTGTGGCTGCGGAAAAATACGCCGAGAAATTCGGCATTACCGTGATCCTCAAGGGTGCAGGCACTGTCATCGCCGACAGCAAATACACTGCCGTCAACCACACCGGAAATCCCGGCATGAGCAGAGGCGGCTCCGGCGACATTCTTGCCGGTATCATCGGATCAGCCGTGGCTCAGGGCTATAGCTGCTTCGATGCAAGCTGCGCAGCCGTGTATATCCACGGTCTTGCCGGTGACGCTGCTGCTGACAAGCTGGGTCAGAAGGGTATGCTGCCGAGGGATATCGTGGACTGTATCCCGGATTCCTTCAGTATCCTCAGAAAGAAGCAGACCGATCTTGCAGAGCAGGCTCAGTGACCTGCGGAAAATAAAATAGCTTTCAAAGCGGATGTGAAAAACTCTCAAAGCCTCCGCCAGTCTTAGGGCTGTGCGGTCATTATTCTAAGGAGCTGGTACTATGAAGAGATTTTTTACATCCGCTGCTGCTTTAATGGCGAGCCTTTGCCTTGCAGCCTGCTCAGTTACGGGGAAGGACTCCTCCCGGAAAAACGGCCTTGACTGCGCCTTTCAGTCCTCGGTGAGCCTGACCATGGACCGCCTTTCCGCTGAGGGCAGGATCACTCGCTTCGGAGAGGGCATCTGGCGGGCGGAATTCGACTCACCCAACACCCTCAGCGGTGTGACCCTGGATTTCGCAGAGGGCAATGTCACCGCAAGCTACAAGGGGCTGAGCTTTTCCGTGCCCCAGTCCGCTCTTCCCGTGAAGGCCATGATGCTGGAGCTCATCGAGGCTGTGGACAGCTGCGCCAAATTGGAGGAGCTCTCGGGCAAGGAGGAGGACGGCGCTCTGCTGATCGGCGGAAACCTTGAAGCCGGCGAGTACACCCTCTCAGTTGACGGTGAGGGCAGCATTTCGGCCTTCGAGATGCCCGGCAGCAAGCTGAAGATAGTGTTCAGTGAGGTCACGGCCATTGAGGGAGCTCTCCCGGAGGAGGCCACCGAGACTGCCTCAGAGGAGTCCCTCCCCTCTCCCACTGAGGAGGAGACCGACGGGCAGGAGCGGTAATTTCCTCCAGATCTAGCCCGGCTGTTGCATTTTTCAGCCTGCCGTGCTATAATTATGGCGAATACTCTTTTTGGAGGCTGCCATGAAAAAACGCTTTCTGATCCCGCTGATCCTAATCCTGCTATCGGCAGGACTTACCGTTTTGGCTCGCTGTGTGAAGCCCTTCGCAGACTTCTACGCCGCCAAGATCTTCCCAATGATCTCGGCTCCGCTGACCTTTCTCAGCGGACTTGTGCCATTTTCCGTTGGCGAGGTGCTGATCGTTGCAGCTCTCCTGCTGATCATCATCGGCATACCTGTGATGATACTGCTGCTTATTTTCCGGAAGAGCTCACGGCGAAAGACCGCCGCAGTTTCCCTGACTATCGCCCTTTGGAGCCTTGCCTACGTCAGCGTCACCGAGTCGCTGAACTGCTTCATGCTCTACGGCTGCACAAGATTTTCGCAGCTCTACTTCACTCAGGCCGACCACGACTCTGCCCAGCTTTTGGAGCTCTACGGGCTGCTCATCGAGAAGACCAACGCCCTTGCAGAGCAGGTCCCCAGGGACAGCGACGACCGCTTCACCCTGACCATCGACCCGGAGGAGGCTGCTCGCTCCGCCATGAAGGCCGCCGCAGAGGACTACCCTCAGCTTTCCGGATATTATCCAAGGCCTAAGCCAATCCAGTTCTCCTATTTCATGAGCCAGTCCAACCTGCTGGGGATGTATTTCCCCTTCACCATGGAGGCCAACTACAACGACGACATGGTGAGGACCAACCTGCCGGACACCCTCTGCCACGAGCTGGCTCACCTGAAGGGCTTTATCCAGGAGGACGAGGCCAATTTCATCGCATTCGTGGCCTCAAAGGAAAGCCCTGAGCCACAGGTGCAATACAGCGGCTATCTCAGGGCGCTGGAATACGTCCGCAACCAGGTGGTCAGGAGCAATACTCCCGGCGCAGAAGAGCTGACTGAGCAGATCTCGGACAAGGTGCGCAGGGACTGGTTCCGCTTCATGCCCGATACATACTGGGAGGACAACAAGAAGAAGGAGATCATCCCCACGGAGACCGTCACTGCTGCCTCCAATGCTGCCACCGATGCCAGCCTGAAGCTCAACGGCGTGGAGGAGGGCATCGAGCGCTACACCGGCGTTGTGGCGCTGCTGCTGGATTACTACTTCCCGGCTGAATAACGAAAAAAGGACTGCATGAAGCAGTCCTTTTCTTATTCGTCTATGCAGAAGGCCTTACCCACAGTTTCACAGACTGCGGAGAAATACCCCCATTTTTTCAGCTTTTCACAGCAGATCTCAGCCTCGTCACGGCTCTCGAAAAGCCCAAATACCGCCGAGCCGCTGCCGGTCATCATCGCTCTCACGGCGCCCTTGTTCAGCATGGCCGACTTGAGGCTGTCCACCTCCTCAAGACAGACCGCCTGCTCGAAGAGATTTCCGAAATACTGGGGAGCGCTGTCCGGGTCAGTCTCAAGAGCCTGCCTCAGCTTCGCCACCTCCGGGTGGACAGGGGAAACAAGTGCGTCGATATTGCTGTAGGCCTGACCAGTCGAGACTCCCTCCCTGCCCTTGCCGATAACAAGGAGCCTGCCGGAATACTCCGGAAGGGACTGGATCTCCTCACCGATACCGCCAACATAGGCAGTTCCTCCGGTAAGGCAGAAGGGCACGTCTGCGCCCAGCTTTTTGCCCATTTTGCACAGCTCCTCATGGCTGAGAGGACGTCCGCACAGCTCATTTAGGCAGAATAGCACGCCGGCCGCATCGGCACTTCCGCCGCCCATTCCCGCCTGAGAAGGGATCCCCTTGGTGACTGTGAGCTTGCAGCCTTTTTTTATGCCAGTCTCCGAGAAGAACAGCTCCGCCGCCTTGTAAGCGATATTCCGCTGATCACAGGGTATCGGGTCGGCTTCGGCGAATTCCTCGGGAACGATACATTCCAGGGAAATGCCGCCCTCTGTCAGCTCCGCCCGGATCTGGTCATACAGACCAACTGACTGAAAAACGCTCTCGATCAGGTGGTAGCCGTCAGGGAGCCGCCCCGTAACGTCCAGGCCAAGATTTACCTTAGCAGCTGCCCTTATCTTCATTTTTCTCAGCCTCCAGCTTTTCCAGGAAGAGCCCGATCCTCCTCATGGCCTCCATAAGGTGCTTGAGTGAATAGGCATAGGATATGCGTATGTAGCCCTCGCCGGAGTCGCCGAATGCGCTTCCGGGAACAGCGGCTACCTTGTTCTCATAAAGGAGCCTCTCGCAGAATTCCTCGCTGGAAAGGCCTGTGCTCTTGATGCAGGGGAAAACATAGAATGCGCCCTCTGGGTTGAAGCAGGTCAGGCCCAAGCGGTTGAACTCGCTTACCAGGTATCTGCGGCGAACGTTGTACTCGTCAACCATTTTCGCCACCTCAGCATCGCAGGAGGTCAGAGCCTCCACAGCTGCATTCTGGCTGATGTAGGGGCTGCACATGATGCCGTACTGGTGGATCTTAGCGATCTGGCTGATGATCGGAGCAGGTGCTGCGACGTAACCAAGTCTCCAGCTGGTCATTGCGTAGGCCTTGGAGAAGCCGTTGACGTAGATCGTGCGCTCTCTCATATCCTCCAGCTCGATAATGGAGCAGTGTCTTCTGCCGTAGGTGAGCTCGGAGTAGATCTCGTCAGAGAGCACGATGATATTCGTATCCCTAAGAAGCTCAGCTATGGGCTCCAGGTCCTCACGGGTCATGATAGCGCCTGTGGGGTTGTTGGGGAAGGGCAGGATCAGCAGCTTTGTGCGGTCAGTGATCTTGTCCCTGAGGTCCTCTGCGGTGAGCTTGAAATTGTTCTCGATCCTTGTGGGAACAGGCACAGCCACGCCTCCTGTGAGCTCCACCAGAGGAGCGTAGCAGACGAAGCTGGGCTCGACTACGAGCACCTCGTCGCCGGGGTCGATAAGGCCACGGATAGCCAGATCGATGGCCTCTGAGCCTCCCACGGTAACGATGAGCTCCTTATCGGAGTCGTAGCGGACGCCGTGCTTTTTCTCGATACGGTCGCTGACGGCGGCTCTCAGGGGAACAAGTCCCTTGTTTGGGCCGTAGATGATGTGCTTTCTCTCCAGCACCTTGATAGCGGCCTTTCTGATCACCCAAGGAGTGGAGAAATCCGGCTCGCCCACTCCCAGAGAGATAACGCCCTCCATAGTTCCGGCAATATCGAAGAATTTCCTGATGCCGGAGGGCTTGATGCCTTTTACCCTGCCGGAAAGGGCTTTTTCGTAGTCTATCACGCTTAACACATACCCCTTTCGTCAGGCTCTTCATTGTCGATGAAAATGCCCTTCTCCTTGTATTTTTTCAGAATGAAGTGAGTTGACGTAGAGAGCACTCCGTCGATAGTGGAAAGGCGCTCTGACACGAAAAACGCAACATCCTTCAGGTTGCTGCCCTTCACCTCAACTGCCAGGTCGTAGGAGCCTGAGGACATGAGGCTTACGCTTTCCACCTCGTCATACATCATGATGATCTTGGCGATGTCGTCGAAGCCGCAGTCCCTCTGAGGAGTGACCTTCAGCTCAATAGTGGCGTAAACTGCGGATTTATCGTACTTTTCGTCATCAAGGATAACGCTGTAGCCACGGATAACGCCGTCCTCCTCAAGAGCACGAATCTGATCGGCGGCTTCCTGAGGAGAGATACCCAGCATCTCTCCCAGCTCAGTATCTGAGATACGGGCGTTCTGCTGCAAAATACGGATGATCTCGTTTTTCATTATATCAAGTCCTTTCTTGGATCAATCAATGTTTATGAAATAGGGGCGGCGCTTCTTGAAATAGGCAAGGCGTGTGAAGCCGGCCTCAGCTGCGATCTTAGCGCCGTCAGCGATATTTGCGCCTATGTCGGCCACTGTGTGAGAGTCAGATCCCAGGGAGAGGAGCTCTCCGCCCAGATCCTTGAACAGCCGCACATATTTTATGTCCGGGAAGGTGTCCCCGAAGCCCTGACGCAGACCGGAGGTGTTGATCTCGATACCCTTGTCCTTGGCGATAAGCTGCCGGAAGCTCTCTGCGATCAGCTCGTCGAAGCGTGAGATGTCCAGGTCGATGCCGTAGCCGCCCTTTATGTAGCGCAGAAAATATGTCAGGTGGGACAGGATGTCGAATTTCCCCCACCGGCACAGCTTGAGGATCTCCTCAAAATAGCGCTGACAGAGACCGTAGATCTCGTCCAGGGTGAACTCAGTATAGTCGATGAAGCAGAAATCCTCGGTCTTGGGGAGCTGGTGCATTGATCCCAACACGAAGTCCAGCCTCTCGTCGGATACCACCCTCTCTGCCACATCGAAGTCATGGGTGGCCTGTCCCAGCTCCACGCCGCAGATCAAGTTGAGCCTGCCCTCCCAGGTCTTTTTCAGCTCAGTGACGGCGGAAACAGAGCTTTCGAAGTCTCTTCCGAAGTCGAAATACGGGTAAACGGTCTCGCCGGGGTAGTGCTCCTTGGAGTACCAGCGGTTGCACTCGCAGTGGTCAGTTATGGCGTAGGCTGCAAGGCCCAGCTCCGCCGCCCGAGCGATACAGGCGTTCACGTCAGCCTCAGAGTCCACCGAGAACTGAGTATGGGTATGGCAGTCGATAATGTTCAAAACATCGCCTCCTGTAGGATCGTTAAAAGTAATTATACCACGATCCTAGGATAATTGCAATATTTTTTTGCCCTCAGCATCAGTTTCCCCTTATGGGAATACTTGTACCGGCAGCTGAATATAATTTGACAAAGCATTTTTTCAAGGAGGTCTTCCTATGGATTTCAGACTAAACAGAGAAACCGTTCCTGCGGCCGAGGTCATTTTCAGCGGCACTCAGGAACAACCAGTGGAGCTGGACTACATTCTCCCGGATTACTGCCCGGATATTTTCCGGCTGGTCAGGTGCGAGGTGGAGCCGGTGGTGACAGAAAGCGCTGTCCTTGGCGACAAGCTGACCTATGAGCTGCGCTGCACCGTCAGGATCCTCTACTCCGGCGAGGACGGCGCCCTCCAAAGCATCGAGCAGGTCTGCAGCTTCACCCGTTCTGCGGAGCTTGGACGCTCTGCCGCTGACCCGGAGGTGGAGATCCTGCCAAAGCCCGGTCACATCAGCTTCCGGGCGGTGAACAAGCGGCGTCTTGACCTGAGAGGAGCGGTGTCGGTGAAGCTGACCGTTACAGGCACAAGAGATCAGGAGGTGATCTCCGACGCCTTCGGCATGAACGTCCAGCTGAGGAAGTCTCCCGTGAGGTTTGCGGCAAAAAAGCTCACCGCTTCCAAGGTGACTGAGCTCACAGAGGAGGCTCAGATCCCGGAGACCTCCGCCGATGTGGGAAGCATTGTCTGGAGCCGCTGCACTCTCGGCCCGTGCGAGCTGAAGCTGATCTCAGGGAAGCTCCTTGCCAAGGGCGACGCAGAGGTCAGGCTGCTCTACTCCGGGGCAGAGCTGGGATCCGTGGAGCCCATGAGCTTCAGCCTCTCCTACAGCCAGATCATCGACATGGAGGGCGTTGACGAGAGCTACGACTGCCAGGTGTCAGCAGAGGTGCTGACCTGCGAGCTCTCGCCGGTCACAGACAAGGCCGGAAGCAGCCGCCTGATCCGGTGCAGCCTTGAGGTGCGCCTTAGCTGCCGGGCAGTGAAGACCTCTTCGGTAATGGCTGCCACAGACGCCTATTCTACGGTCTTCCCCTGCGAGGTGACCTCCTCAGAGATAAGGGCTGAGCAGATCCCTGTGCTTTACTCAGAGACCTTCCGCCACAGCGCCGTCATCGCAGAGGGCGAGGCTGTCCCCGCATCTGTCTACGCCATGTGGGTGACTCCCAGGAACATCAACACCAGGCTCTCTGAGGACGAAAAGGGCGTTGTGATAACCGGTATGCTGACCTACACAGCCGCCGCTAAGGACGGCTCGGGGATGCTGATCATGCCCGACAAGGATCAGGCCTTCGAGGTGGAGATCCCTGTGGGCGATGAGCTCTCAGGAGCCGGGATCTCCGCAGAGATAGTGCCATCTCAGGTCACATACAGCATCTCTCAGGAGGGAGATCTCACCGCAAAGGCTGAGCTTTCCGCTAAGATCTCGGTGACTCCCTCCGCCTCAGTGACCGCCCTTACAGAGATCATGATCGACGACTCCACCAAAAAAGAGCGTGACGGCGACTATGCGATCAAGCTCTACTACGGAGCCGAGGGCGAGGACGTGTGGGAGATCGCAAAGTGCTGCTCCACCAGCGTTTCGGCCGTTATGGAGGAGAACGAACTCACCGGAGAGCGCCTTGAGCAGGGCGGTATGCTCCTCATTCCAATGATGATATAAAGGAGAAAGCTATGGCTAATGATATCTACAGCAATATCGCCCAGCGCACAGGCGGCGATATCTACATCGGCGTCGTGGGGCCTGTCCGCACAGGAAAATCCACCTTCATCAAGCGCTTCATGGAGACCCTTGTGCTCCCCAACATCAAGAGCACCTTCATGAAGGAGCGTGCCCTTGACGAGCTGCCCCAGTCCGCAGCAGGCCGCACGATCATGACCACTGAGCCAAAATTCGTCCCCGAGGAGGCCGTAGAGATCAGCGTGGGCGAGGGCGCTTCCATGAGCGTCCGGCTGATCGACTGTGTGGGCTACATCGTCCCCAGCTCCCTGGGATACATCGAAAACGACCAGCCCCGAATGGTGATGACCTCATGGTTTGACGAGGAGATCCCTTTCAACATGGCTGCTGAGATCGGTACTCAGAAGGTGATCTCAGAGCACTCCACAGTAGGCCTGGTGGTGACCTCCGACGGCACCATCGGCGATATTCCCCGAAACGAGTATGAGGAGTGCGAGGAGCGTGTTATCCGGGAGCTGAAGGAGCTGGGCAAGCCCTTCGTGGTGCTGCTCAATTCCGCAGAGCCGAGCTCAAAGGACACCCGTGAGCTGGCAGAGCGCCTGACCGGACTATACGATGCAAAGGTGATCCCGGTCAGTGCTCCCGACCTTGATGAGGAGGATATCCGTGAGATCCTCCGTGAGCTGCTGTTCTCTTTCCCCATCAAGGAGATCAACATCCGCACAGCCGGCTGGATAAATTCCCTGGAAAAGGGACACTGGCTCCGCAGCGAGATCCTGGACTGCATACGCTCTGCCGCTGCGGACATAAGCATCGTCCGTGAGGCCGGTACTGCGGCAGAGGCCATGGCACAGTGCCCTCACGTCGTCAAAGCGGACATCTCCTCAATTGACCTGGGGAAGGGCTCCGTCACTATCACCGCCGAGCTGGACAGCAGCCTTTTCTACCAGATACTGGGCGAGGCCACCGGCATGGAGATCTCCGGCGAGAGCGACCTTATGCCCCTGCTCATGGAGCTTAGCCAGATCAGGAAGAAGTACGAGAGGATAGCGCCGGCTCTGGAGGAGGTAGAGGCCACCGGCTACGGCATCGTCATGCCCGAAATGGAGGAGCTGACACTGGAGGAGCCCAAGATCATCCGACAGGGCGGAAAATACGGCGTGAAGCTAAAGGCCTCGGCGCCCTCCATACATATGATGAAGGCCAATATCAACACCACCGTAAGCCCGATCGTGGGAACTGAGCGGCAGTCTGAGGAGCTGGTGATGTATCTGCTGGACGGCTTCGACGACGACCCAACACGGATCTGGGAGAGCAATATCTTCGGGAAGTCACTCCATGAGCTGGTGAACGAGGGGCTCCACAGCAAGCTGGCGAAAATGCCTACTGACGCACGAATGAAGCTCCAGGAGACCTTGGAGCGTGTGATCAACGACGGCTGCTCGGGGCTCATATGCTTTATCCTTTGAGGAGCCCCACCAATATCGTTTCCGCATACGTTTTGGCAATCGACCGGGAGGCCGAGGGCGGCCTCCCCTACATTTTGTTTCGGCACACGTTCTCAAAACACCGGGCGGATAATATCCGCCCCTACAATTCGTTCCGCCATATTTTATCCCAAAGACCAGGAGGCCGAGTTTTGACAAAAACCGAAAAAATTTCAAAAACCCCCTTGATTTTTTCGGAAATACGGTTTATAATAGATGTACACGCTATGACTGAGAGAGTAAGGTAGCCTCCAATATGTCTCCAGAGAGGTGCGCATTTGCTGAAAGCGCCCGTCATATGGCTCCCCGAAGTTCACTCACGAGCGGCCGGCTTGAACGGCATTTCGCCCTGTAGAGCCCGACGCAGGCCTGCGTTAAAGGCAAGAGAGTGTCGGCTCTCCTGACAATGGGTGGTAATAAGCAAGGTTTTACGTCTTGTCCTGTTGGACAGGACTTTTTTGTTATCCGCAGACACTGAGAATATTTTTACAGGAGTTGGTAAAATGAAAGAACAGCTGAAAAAGATCGAGGCGCAGGCCAAGCAGGAGCTCTCCTCCTGTACGGAGGTCAAGGCGCTGGACGACCTGAGGATCAAGTTCCTCGGAAAGAAGGGCGAGCTCACCGCTATTCTCAAGCAGATGGGTAAGCTCACACCGGAAGAAAGACCCGTTATCGGTCAGCTGGCCAATCAGGTCAGAGCTGACATCGAGGAGGCTCTCACTGAGAAGCTCTCCGCTCTCAAGGCAGGCGCTCAGGCTGCTAAGCTCAAGGAGGAGACCATCGACATCACTCTCCCCGGAAAGCCTGCTCCTCTGGGAAAATTTCACCCGCTGACCAAGGTGGAGAACGAGATCCGTGAGATCTTCATGGGCATGGGCTTCGACATCGCAGACGGCCCTGAGATCGACGACGACTACCACGTTTTCGAGGCTCTTAACCTCCCCCCGGATCACCCCGCAAGAGATACACAGGATACCTTCTATATCGAGAACACTGACGAGACTATCCTGCTGAGAACTCAGACCTCCTCAGTTCAGGTACACGTTATGGAGACTCAGAAGCCTCCGATCAGGATCATCTCTCCCGGAAGAGTTTTCCGCTCGGACGCTGTTGACGCAACACACTCTCCCCTTTTCCACCAGATCGAGGGCCTTGTTGTTGACAAGGGCGTCAAGATGAGCGACCTGAAGGGCACTCTGGAAATGCTGATGAAGAAGCTCTACGGCAACGACTGCAAGCTGCGCTTCCGTCCTCACCACTTCCCCTTCACCGAGCCAAGCTGTGAGGTAGACATAAGCTGCTTCAACTGCGGCGGAAAGGGCTGCTCAATGTGCAAGGACGAGGGCTATATCGAGCTCCTTGGCGCCGGAATGGTACACCCCAAGGTGCTGGCTAACTGCGGCATCGACCCGGAGGTATACTCCGGCTTCGCATTCGGTCTGGGTCTTGAGCGTATGGTAATGGGACGCTACGACATCAACGACCTGCGTCTGCTCTATGAGAACGACGTGAGATTCCTCAGCCAGTTCTGATAAGGCAATACCGCACAGAGCTGGCGGTGCAGATACGCAGTCAGATTTTTCGTCAGATTGTATGAAAATGACGCCGCTGGGCTGACGCCCAGCAAGGAGTTTTCGTGCAAGATGACGGAAAATATGCAAGTAGATGCGCTGCCAAGCCGTCAGGCGGGCTTTGTGCGGTATTGCCATAATGACCATTTGCTAAAGACTGAACTTTAATCGAAAGGAAATAAAGATATGAACTTATCTATGAGATGGCTCGCCGACTACGTTAAAGCCGACGTGCCGATAAAGGATTACTGCCATGCTCTTACAATGAGCGGCTCAAAGGTAGAGTGCTACGAGGTGGAGGGAAGCGATTTCTCCAAGGTAGTTGTGGGAAAGATCCTCTCCAAGGGACCTCACGAGAATGCTGACGCTCTGTTCGTTTGTCAGGTGGACGTAGGCGCAGATGCACCTATCCAGATCGTTACCAACGCAAAGAACGTCAAGGAGGGCGACCTGGTGCCTGTTGCTCTGGACGGAGCTGTTCTCCCCGAGGGCAAGATCAAGAAGGGCAAGCTCAGAGGCGTTGAGAGCTTCGGAATGTTCTGCGGTCTGGAGACCCTTGGCCTCACCGCACACGATTTCCCCTACGCAGACCACGAGGGAGTTTTCGTCCTTGAGGAGGACTGCAAGCCCGGCGACGACATCCACGATGCTATCGGCCTCAACGACACTTCTGTTGAGTTTGAGATAACCTCAAACCGCCCGGACTGCCTGTCCGTTACAGGTCTTGCAAGAGAGACCGCCGCTACCTTCGACCTTCCTCTGAATATCCCCGAGCCCTCCTTCAAGGGCGTTGACGGCGACATCAACTCTATGCTGAAGGTGGACATCATCGACACAGAGCACTGCCCCAGATACTGTGCCGGTATCGTTAAGAACGTAAAGATCGGCCCCTCACCCAGATGGATGAGAGAGAGGCTCCGTGCAAGCGGCGTTCGCCCGATCAACAATTTCGTTGACATCACAAATTACGTTATGCTGGAATACGGCCAGCCCATGCACGCTTTCGACCTGCGCTATGTTGAGGGCGCACACATCAACGTCCGCAAGGCCAAGGCCGGCGAGAAGATCATGACTCTGGACGGCGTTGACCGTGAGCTCACAGAGGATATGCTGGTGATCGCTGACGAGAAGAAGCCCGTTGCCGTTGCAGGCGTAATGGGCGGTGAGTACAGCGGCATCATGGACGACACCACAACAGTCGTATTCGAGTCAGCTTACTTCGAGCCCACTCAGGTAAGACGCACCTCAAAGGCTCTGCGCCTGAAGTCCGACGCAAGCGCCCGCTACGAAAAGGGAGTTGACCCCACTATCTCCATGACCTGCCTGAAGAGAGCCTTCCAGCTTGTTGAGGAGCTGGGTGCAGGTGAAGTTCTGGGCACAGTTATCGACTGCGACCACTCAAATTTCAAGCCCTCACAGGTAGAGTTCGACAGCAAGTGGACAAATGAGTTCCTGGGAACTGACCTTTCCGAGGATCAGATGAAGGAGTACCTGGGCAGACTTGGCTTCACCTTCCAGGGAGGAAACGTGATCGCTCCTCCCTTCCGTATCGACATCGAGTGCAAGGCCGACATCGCCGAGGAAGTCGCTCGTATCTACGGCTACAACAACATCCCCTCCACAGATTTCCGTGGAGTTGCTAAGGCTGAGTTCACCGAGGAGCAGAAGTTCACCCGTGCTCTGAGAAACGCAGCAGTTGCTCTGGGCGGCTATGAGATCGCAACATACTCATTCGTTTCGCCCAAGTATTTCGACAAGATCAAGCTCCCCGAGAACAGCCCTCTCCGCAAGGTGGTACGCATCGTTAATCCCCTCGGCGAGGACACCAGCGTCATGAGGACCTCTACCCTGCCCTCAATGCTGGACGTGCTCTCATTCAACTACAACAACCGCAACGACTCCGCCTGCCTCTTCGAGATCGCTAAGGAGTACCTGCCTGTTGAGGAGAAGAGGAACTATCAGGGCGACGAGGCCTTCCTTGTCAGCAACGGCCAGCCACGTCATGAATATGAGTACCAGCTCCCCGACGAGCCTCAGAGACTGACCATCGGTATGTACGGCGGAAACGCTGACTTCTACAGCCTCAAGGGAATGGTGGAGCAGCTCCTGGCCGAGCTCCACATCAGCGGATATGAGTACGTTCGTGCAATGGACTCCGACGCTTTCGACGAGAAGTACGCTCTCCACCCCGGCAGAAGTGCAGTTATCCTTCGTGACGGCGTTGCTCTGGGCTTCCTTGGCGAGATCCATCCCGATGTTCAGGAAAACTACGAGATCGGCGTCAAGACCTACGCTGCTAAGCTGAATATCCCCGAGCTCATGGCTGCTGCTCAGGACAAGATCACCTACAGCCCCCTGCCGAAGTTCCCTGCAACTACCCGTGACCTGTCCCTCCTTGTGGACGACGAGGTGCCTGTTGCTGAGCTGGAGAAGGCTATCCGTGGCGCAGTTGGCAAGATCCTTGAGAAGGTGACTCTCTTCGACGTTTACAAGGGAGCCCAGATCGAGGCCGGAAAGAAAAGCGTTTCATACTCTATCTCAATGCGCTCACACGACGGCACACTCACCGACGAGCAGGCAGACAGCGCCATGAAGAAGGCTCTCAAGGCTCTCAGCGCTGTTGGAGCTGAGCTGAGAGGCTAAATAGCCCACAGGAGGTCATTATGAAAACGATTTCCTTTGATAAGACCACCGCAAAGCTCCTGGGGCGAGTCATCCCCCGGGAGGAAGGGCTGTGGCTGACACATTCAGCCTCCGGCTGCGAGTTCATCTTCACCGGAAAAAAACTGACACTTACCCTTGGCTGCGACCCTAAGACCTTTGGAGGCGCTCCCCGGTGCAACAAGCCGAGAATGGCTGTGCTGGTGGAGGGGCTCCCAGTTGTGAAAAAGGTCATCGAGGAGGAGTCCGAGAACTTCACGGTGATCGACAGCTCTGAGACCGTTACAAGGCGAGTTTCTGTGGTGAAGCTGTCGGAAATGGCCTTCTCGCTGTGCAGGCTCAGCCCTGCTCAGACCGATGATCAGGCTCAGATCCGGGCAGCGGAGGAGCTTCCCCTGAAGATCTCGTTCATCGGCGACTCCATAACCTGCGGCTACGGCGTAGACGACAGCAATATGCAGTCGGATTTCTCTACTGAGGCCGAAAATGCCATGAAGTCCTACTGCTGGCAGGCTTGCAGGATCCTGGGAGCTGACCCGGAGCTGTACAGCTACAGCGGCCACGGACTGATCAGCGGCTACACTGATGACGGCACCCGAAATACCCGTGAGATCCTGACGCCTTGGTTTGAGAGCGTGGGATCTTCCTACGGCAGAGCCGGAGATCTTGACCCGGCAGAGCTCCCCTGGGACTTCTCCGCCCGGCCGTCAGATGTGGTGATCATCAACCTTGGCACCAACGACAGCAGCTTCTGCAAGCTAAACGAAGGCGGCTATGAGGAATTTCAGGAGGAGTACCTCCGCTTCATCAAGACCGTCAGGAAATGCGAGCCCTCAGCGCTCATCGTCTGCACAATGGGCATCATGGAGACCGCTCCCATGGAGCAGATCCGCCGTGCAGCAGAGCTCTCCGGCGACAGCAGAGTGACTACCTTCATGTTCACCACTCAGGACGGCACCTTGGGCTATGGCTCCAACTGGCACCCCTCTGAGGACACTCAGCTAAGAGCCGGCAAAGAGCTGGCAGAGTTCCTGGCTCCGCTGCTGAACAGAAGATAAAGATCGCCCCGAAGCAGAGTTTTTCCGCTTCGGGGCTGTTTTTTTACATTTGAGTCATCTTTTCGTAATAGCCGGGATCCACAGACATGACAAGGATCTCCACGGCGGTGGCAAGATCAATGATAGCGTGGCCGACCATTATGGGCAGCGGATCACGCTTTTTGTGGTAATACCAGCAAAGGATGATCGTCAGCGGCAGGAATGAAAGGAACCTGTAAATGATGTGCCGAGGGTCCCAAAGCAGCGGTATGAAGCTGTGCTGCACGGCAAAGAAAAACGCCGGGATCAGGATAGCCGCTGTTTTGTTCCTGATCTGGCCAACGCCGCAGCCAAGATACAGGCCTTCCTCCGCAAAAGCCGTTGTCACGGGCAGCAGCGGGAAATTGACTATGGCCAGCACCTTCGGTATGGGAGCGATCATCATTGGCGCAAGATAGGGGAATTTCCCGTAGCATAGGAATCCGGCAAGATACATACAGCCCATGCCCACGAGCAGGACCACCAGCGTGATCAGTACGATCTCACGGAGCTTAGTCCTCCCCTTCTGGAAGTTTATCAGCTGCCAGTATGTCATGCCGTTCTTTTTGGCGACGATGATGAGCAGTGCAATGGTGACGAAATTGACCAGGGTGGCTGTCACCGACCACCAATTGCTGATCTGAGCAAGTTCCTTGCCGACGATCACAGACCCCAGGAAAAAGACCAGAACAAAGATCACCGAACGTATGGGCAGTAAAAATGGCATTTTCTTAGACATGAAGTTTCCCCCTATATGCAGTTTCCCTATTCAAGATATGGATAATTATAGCACAGTTGAGCCCGATCGTCAACAAGTCTCCCGGCGAAGGGCTCTGCAATGAATACGGCTCCTCACAGGGAGTTTTTTGGTTGTATTTCGTTCAATTGAACAAAAACTCCCGCCCCAAAGGCCGAAAAATGTCCGTCCCCCGGCCCCCGGAAAGGTTGACAAACTGCCAAAAAAGGGGTATAATCGTGGTGTATGAGAAAAAACCTGAAAAGGAGCTATATATGGACATCAAGAAGATACTGGCCTGCGGTGCCGCTCTTGCTCTTCTAGGCGGAGCATTAACGGTGAACGCAGCTGACAACCCCATAATCCCAAGTATTTTTGCCTCCGCTGAGGAGTCCTCAACTGTTGTGGAGCTGGCTCACGTCGGCGATAGATACAACGTTTCTCTGGGAAACGCCTCCGGCACTCCCACTTGGACCAGCGCTGACGAGAAGATCGCAACTGTGGTCTCAACAGGCGGCCTTAACGCCCAGATCACAGCCGTTTCTGTGGGAACTACCACCATTTACGCAAGCCTTGCAGACCAGACGGTCGCACTGACAGTGAAGGTGCTGGCTGAGGCTGAGGAAGTGGAGCAGACCATACAGCTCCCGGACCTGGTGTTCGGCGAAAATCAGAACACCGCAAACACCGCCCTTGACGGAGCAGATGCCGCTGACTTCAAGTGGAGCTCCTCCGACGAGAGCGTGGCTACAGTTGACGCAAAGGGCACTATCACCGCCGTTGGCAAGGGCACCTGCGTGATAACCGCTGTAAACGGCAAGACCACCTACAAGATCAACGTCACCTCAAACTACGACGGAACTCAGGATCCTACAGATCCTGTTGTGATCGAGCGCAGTGAGGTGGTCAAGCTGAGCAACGATAAGGTCTCTCAGAAGATCTCTATCGGCGAGCTCCCCGAGGGCGTGACCCCTGTATGGAGCTCTTCCGACACAAAGATCGCAACTGTTGACCAGAGCGGCACAGTTACCGCCGTAAGCTCCGGCGAGTGCAAGGTCAACGTCCAGATTGGCACGACTATCTACTCCTTTAAAGTGGAGTCCACTTATGATCCCTCTCAGGGCATACCCGAGAAGGAGCTGAGCAGCATCACTCTCAGCGACAGCACTCCCTCAAGAACGATCAACGTAAGCGCTCCCGAGGGCGCCCAGATCAAGTGGAGCTCCTCCGACGAGAGCGTTGCAACAGTTGACCAGAAGGGCACTGTTACTGCTACAGGCAGCGGAAGCTGCAAGATCATCGCATACTACGGCGGCGTGAACTACATAGTAAAGGTAGAGTCCACCTATACAGGCCAGGCTCCTACCGCCGAGATCAACGGTATCGGCCAGACATTGCAGCTCTCCAGCGGAGAGGGCGTGAAGAGCTGGAGCTCCTCCGACGAGAAGGTGGCTACAGTTGACAGCACCGGAAAGGTCACTGCTACAGGCCTCGGCCAGGCCGTGATCACCGCTGAATTCGAGAACGGCACCTCCACTCAGATCAACGTGGTGGTAAACCCCAAGACCGTTTACGGCGATGCCACTGAGGACGGGACAGTCAACCTGAACGACGCTGTTGCCATTCTTCAGTTTGTTGCGCTGAGGCAAAAGTACCCCCTCACTGAGCAGGGTCAGAGGAACGCTGACTGCCACAACCCGGGAGATGGTATCTCCGGCATGGACGCACTAGCGATCCAGATGCTGGACGCCAAGGTGATCAAGACTCTTCCCCTTATCGAAAATAAATAAAGCGAACGGACGGCAAATGCCGTCCGTTTTTTCGTGATGATCAGCGGGAAGCTCCCTGTGCCGAAAAAGTATGCCTATATGGCACGGGCGGACATATAAGTCCGATCCTCCACTGTAAATATTACCCTAAATGTCAAAAAAACTGCCGGTCATCCTTCAAAAAACCGACAGTTTCTCTAAATCGTTCTCAAAGCCCTTGACATGGGCGAAAACTTGTATTATAATAATATAATGTATCAATATGGAATAGTGGCGCTATTTTGCAAATTATTATAGCATACATTACAGCTCTTGTCAATAGCTTTGCTGCAATTTCCGTAAAATACTTTCTAAAGCAAATGCGTGTCCGCCGGACAGGTAAAATATTAAGGAGGTTCCGCCTATGGTGAATGTTACGCCTAAACAGCTGGGAAAGAACGTCAGAATGAGCTTCGGTAAGATCACCGAGCCCCTTGAGATGCCTAACCTTATCGAGGTGCAGAAGAACTCGTATAAGTGGTTCCGTGAGGAAGGTCTGCGGGAGGTTTTCCGTGATATGACCGCTATCACAGACTACAACGGCAATCTGGTCCTCAATTTCAAGGACTATCGTTTCGATGAGACTCCCAAGTACACACTGGCAGAATGTAAATCAAGAGGTGCCACATATCAGGTCGCTATGAGAGCTACTGCTACCCTTTGCAATAAGAAGACAGGCGCTGTCAGCGAGAGCGAAATCTATATGGGCGACTTCCCCCTCATGACCGACAGCGGTACCTTCGTTATCAACGGTGCCGAGCGTGTTATCGTTTCACAGCTGGTTCGTTCTCCCGGAGTTTACTATGGCTTCGAGAAGGACAAGACCGGTAAGGATCTGTTCAACACCACCGTTATCCCTAACCGTGGAGCTTGGCTGGAGTATGAGATGGACTCCAACGACGTAGTTTACGTTCGTATCGACAAGAACAGAAAGATCCCGATAACCACCTTCATCAGAGCCCTCGGCGTCGGCACAGACGAGGAGATCTTCGAGCTCTTCGGAAACGACGACAGACTCCGCCAGACTATTCTCCAGAAGGATCAGACTAAGAACAATTCCGACGCCCTCATCGACGTTTACAAGAAGCTCCGTCCCGGCGAGCCTCCTACGGTAGAGAGCGCTGTAACTCACCTGAACAACCTCTTCTTCGACGCTAAGAGATATGATCTTTGCCGTTTCGGAAGATACAAATACAACAAGAAGCTGGGCCTGGCTTCACGTCTGGCCGGACACACCCTCTCCGAGCCTATCGTAAATCCCCTTACAGGTGAGATCATGGCCGAGGCCGGCGAGACTATCTCCTACGACAGAGCCTGCGAGATCGAGCAGGCCGGCGTTTACTACGCTTTCGTTACTGTTGAGGCTAAGGAGTATTCTACCAACGAGCGTGGCGAGACCACTATCCAGATGGTGGAGAAGATCGTTAAGATCATCGGTAACGGCATGGTAGACATCAAGGGCTACGTTGACTTCGATACCGAGAAGTACGGCATCAACGAGAAGGTATCCTTCAAGGTGCTCCGTGAGATCTTAGAGAACTCCGCTGACGCTGACGAGCTCGAGGAGAACATCAAGAAGCGTGCAGATGAGCTTGTTCCCAAGCACATCATCCTGGACGACATCTTCGCTACTATCAGCTACTTCATCGGCCTGTGCGAGGGCGTCGGCACTGTTGACGATATCGACCACCTGGGCAACAGACGTATCCGCTCTGTGGGCGAGCTCCTCCAGAACCAGTTCCGTATCGGCTATGCCCGTATGGAGCGTGGTATCCGTGAGAGAATGAACATCCAGACTCAGGATATCAACACTCTCACTCCCCAGACTCTGATCAATATCAGACCTATATCCTCAGCTATGAAGGAGTTCTTCTGCTCCTCACCTCTGTCACAGTTCATGGATCAGAACAACCCCCTGGCTGAGCTTACCCATAAAAGACGTCTTTCCGCCCTGGGTCCTGGAGGTCTTTCAAGAGACCGTGCAGGATTTGAGGTCCGTGACGTTCACTACAGCCACTACGGAAGAATGTGCCCTATCGAGACTCCTGAAGGACCGAATATCGGACTTATCTCCTACCTGGCTACCTTCGCAAGGATCAATGAGTACGGCTTCATCGAGGCTCCCTACCGCAAGGTGGACAAGGAGACCGGCGTTGTTACCAACGAAGTCGTATACATGACCGCTGACGTTGAGGACAACTACGTTGTTGCTCAGGCTAATGAGCCCCTCACCGAGGACGGAAAGCTGGCTCGTCCCAGAGTAAGCGCCCGTCACCGTGATCAGATCCTTGAGATCGAGCGTGAAAAGGTAGACTACATGGACGTTTCTCCTAAGATGGTAGTTTCTGTTGCTACATCTATGATCCCCTTCCTTGAGAACGATGACGCTAACCGTGCCCTCATGGGCTCTAATATGCAGCGTCAGGCTGTTCCGCTGCTCAAGACCGAGCGCCCCTTCGTTGGTACCGGTATGGAGTACAAGGCTGCTGTTGACTCAGGTGTTTGCGTTGTATCCGAGTATGAGGGTACAGTCACCTACGTTGACGCTGACAGGATCCACCTTACAGATACCGACGGTATCGAGCATAAATATGAGCTGATCAAGTTCAAGCGCTCTAACCAGGGTACCTGCGTTAACCAGAGACCTATCGTTACTGTTGGCGAGCATATCGCTAAGGGTCAGGTCCTGGCCGACGGCCCTGCTACAGCAGACGGCGAGATCTCACTGGGTAAGAACGCCCTCATCGGCTTCATGACCTGGGAAGGCTACAACTACGAGGACGCCGTTCTCCTTAACGAGAGACTTGTTCGTGAGGACGTATTCACCTCTGTCCACATCGAGGAATATGAGATCGAGTGCCGTGACACCAAGCTGGGACCCGAGGAGATCACCCGTGATATCCCCAACGTTGGTGACGATGCTCTGGCTAACCTGGACGAGAACGGTATCATCCGCATCGGATCCGAGGTAAATTCCGGCGATATCCTGGTAGGTAAGGTAACTCCTAAGGGTGAGACCGAGCTTACCGCCGAGGAGAGGCTCCTCCGTGCGATCTTCGGCGAGAAGGCCAGAGAGGTCCGCGATAACTCCCTGAAGGTACCTCACGGTGAGTCAGGCGTTATCGTTGACGTAAAGGTATTCACAAGAGAAAACTGCGATGAGCTCTCAGCAGGCGTAAATATGCGTGTTATCTGCTACATCGCTCAGAAGAGAAAGATCACAGTCGGCGATAAGATGGCCGGCCGTCACGGAAACAAGGGCGTTGTTTCCCGTATCCTTCCTGAGGAGGATATGCCATTCCTGCCAGACGGTACTCCTCTGGACATCGTACTCAACCCCCTGGGCGTTCCTTCACGAATGAACATCGGTCAGGTACTTGAGGTCCACCTGGGTATGGCTTGTAAGGCTCTGGGCTGGCACATCATGACTCCTGTATTCGACGGCGCACACGAGGACGACATCCGTGAGTGCTTCAAGATGGCTAATGAGCACGCTCAGGAGCACAGGAACGATATGTTCGAGCTCAACACTATGGATAAGGTCATCAACCCCAACGCTCTGGAGTTCACCGATGACTGTAAGTTCACTCTCTACGACGGACGCACCGGTGAGAAGTTCGATAACCGTGTAACCGTTGGATATATGTATTACCTCAAGCTCCACCACCTTGTTGACGATAAGATCCACGCTCGTTCAGTCGGACCTTACGCACTGGTAACTCAGCAGCCTCTGGGCGGTAAGGCTCAGTTCGGCGGTCAGCGTTTCGGTGAGATGGAGGTTTGGGCTCTGGAGGCTTATGGTGCTGCTTACACCCTCCAGGAGATCCTGACTGTCAAGTCCGATGATACGATCGGAAGAGTAAACACCTATGAGGCTATCGTCAAGGGTCAGAACGTTCCTACTCCTGGTATCCCTGAGTCCTTCAAGGTACTTATCAAGGAGATGCAGTCTCTCTGCCTGGATGTCAAGGTGCTTGACATCAATCAGGAGGAGATCGACCTCAAGCAGAACTTCGATGACGACCCGATCCCCCATAAGGATTCCTTCGACGATGAGGACACTTCTGATACCTCAGACCTGTCTGACAGCGATCTGGGCGACGCAGGCTTCGGCTTTGAAGGCGATGACGACGACAGTGACCTTTTAGGCGGCGACAAGGACGATGATTTCAGCTTCGATGACGATGAGGACGACCTTGGCTTCGATGACGACGATGAGGGCGATGACCCCTTCGGCAGCTTCGACCTTGACGACTCTTCAGACGAAGACTGATCAGTGAGGCCGGTGCCCCCGGCCCTCCCCCGTCATCCGTGATCCACGTCCCGCAGTGTTTTGGCTGCGGATAACGCATTAAATTGCAGGAGGTAGCAATTTGGAATTCAACACTTTTGAATCAATAAAGATCGGTCTTGCATCGCCTGAGCAGATCAGAAGCTGGTCATACGGCGTTGTTGAGAGACCTGAAACTATAAATTACAGAACTCAGAAGCCTGAGCGTGACGGTCTTTTCTGCGAAAAGATCTTCGGACCTACCAAGGATTGGGAGTGCCACTGCGGTAAGTTCAAGAAGATCCGCTTCAAGGGCAAGGTCTGCGACCGCTGCGGCGTTGAGGTTACAAGAGCCAGAGTGAGAAGAGAGAGAATGGGCCACATCGAGCTGGCTGCCCCCGTTTCTCATATCTGGTACTTCAAGGGCACACCTTCCCGTATCGGTCAGGTGCTTGAGGTCAGCCAGAAGAGACTTGAGGAGGTCCTCTACTTCACAAAGTACATCGTTACCGATCCCGGCAACACTGAGCTCCTGAAGAAGCAGCTCCTCTCTGAGAAGGAGTACCTCTCATACCTGGAGAAGTACGGCGACGATTTCAAGGCTGAAATGGGCGCTGAGGCTATCAAGAAGCTCCTTAACGAGTACGATCCCGCTAGATACGATACACTGAAGACCCGCCTCATCGAAATGGGCAAGATCTCTCTCGGCGGCAAGGTGACTTGCTATAACGACCCCAGAGAGTGCCAGTGCGACGAGTGCGCTAAATTCAGAGAGATCCCCGATGTGGAGTGGAAGAACAACATCGAGGTAGTTTCCGACGACCTGAAGGCTGAGCTGGTAGGCCTGCCCTCCGGCCAGAAGAAAGTAAAGCTCCTCAAGAGGCTCCAGATCATCGAGGCATTCCGCCTTTCCGGCAACAAGCCTGAGTGGATGATCCTGGACGTCGTTCCCGTTATCCCTCCGGATCTTCGTCCTATGATCATGCTGGACGGCGGACGCTACGCTACCAGCGATCTGAACGACCTGTACAGAAGAGTTATCAACAGAAACAACCGTCTCAAGAGAATGCTTGAGCTGGACGCTCCTGACATCATCGTCAGAAACGAGAAGCGTATGCTCCAGGAGGCTGTTGACGCTCTTATCGACAACGGCAGACACGGCAGACCTGTTACAGGTCCCAGCAACCGTGCTCTCAAGTCACTTTCCGATATGCTCAAGGGTAAGCAGGGACGCTTCCGTCAGAACCTTCTGGGTAAGCGTGTTGACTACTCCGGACGTTCCGTTATCGTAGTTGGCCCTGAGCTGAAAATGTACCAGTGCGGTCTCCCTAAGGAGATGGCTCTGGAGCTGTTCAAGCCCTTCGTCCTCAAGAGACTTGTTGACAAGAAGGCTATCGCTAACATCAAGAGCGCAAGAAAGCTCATCGACCGTGCCGACAATAAGGTGTGGGACGCTCTGGAGGACGTTATCAAGGATCACCCTGTAATGCTCAACCGTGCTCCTACGCTCCACCGTCTGGGTATCCAGGCATTCGAGCCTATCCTTGTTGAAGGCCGTGCTATCAAGCTCCATCCCCTGGTTTGCTCTGCGTTCAACGCTGACTTCGACGGCGACCAGATGGCTGTTCATCTGCCCCTTTCCGCAGAGGCTCAGGCTGAGGCAAGATTCCTCATGCTGGCTGCAAACAACCTGCTCAAGCCCTCAGACGGTAAGCCTGTTGCTGTTCCTTCACAGGATATGGTACTGGGCTCCTACTATCTGACTATGGCTAAGCCCGGCGAGCCCGGCGAAGGCAAGGTATTCCGTGACGTGAACGAGGCTCTCATGGCTTATAATGAGCACGATGTCTCTCTCCACGCCAATATCAAGGTAAAGATCACCAAGGACATCGGCGAGAAGAAGGTCTCAAAGATTATCGACGCTACTGTCGGCCGTCTGATCTTCAACGAGAATATCCCCCAGAACCTGGGTTACGTTGACAGAACTAACTCCGACAAGCAGTTCGACCTTGAGGTATCCTTCCTCGTTGGAAAGAAGCAGCTCTCCGACATCATCGAGAGATGTATCAAGATCCACGGCACAACAACTACCTCCGAGGTGCTTGACCGTATCAAGGCTCTCGGTTACAAATACTCCACAAGAGCTGCCCTTACCGTTGCTGTTTGCGACGCCTCTATCCCTCCCCAGAAGAAGGAGATCCTGGCTCGTGCAGACGATATGGTAGCCGAGATCACCCGTCAGTTCAACTACGGCTATATCTCCGCTCAGGAGAAGTCCAAGAAGATCATCGACCTGTGGACAAACACCAACGACGAAGTTACTGCCGCTCTGAAGGCAAACTTCGACAGATACAACCCAATCCGGATGATGGCTGACTCCGGCGCCCGTGGATCTATCTCTCAGATCCGTCAGCTGGCCGGAATGCGTGGACTTATCGCTAACACCTCCGGTGCCGTTATCGAGATCCCGATCAGAGCTAACTACCGTGAAGGCCTTAACATCTTGGAGTACTTCATCGCATCTCGAGGCGCCCGTAAGGGTCTGGCCGATACCGCTCTCCGTACCGCTGACTCCGGTTACCTGACACGTCGTCTTGTTGACGTTTCTCAGGACGTTATCATCCGTGAGGAGGACTGCGGCACTACCGAGGGCATCGAGGTATATGAGATCCGCAACGGCAATGAGATCGTTGAGCCCTTCGATGAGCGTCTTGTGGGAAGATTTTTGGCTGACGACCTCCGTGATGAGGCCGGCGAGCTGATCGTTTCCAGAAACAAGCTCATCAACGACGCCGACGCTAAGAAGATCCTTGATGCCGGTGTTGAGCGCATCAAGATCCGCTCTGTACTGACCTGTAAGTCAAGAACAGGCGTTTGCGCTAAGTGCTACGGCGCTAACCTTGCTAACAACAACATGGTCTCCGTGGGTGAGGCTGTTGGTATCATCGCTGCTCAGTCTATCGGTGAGCCCGGTACTCAGCTGACCATGAGAACATTCCATACCGGAGGAGTTGCCTCCGCCGACGCCGAGGATATCACACAGGGTCTTCCCCGTGTTGAGGAGCTCTTCGAGAGCAGACGTCCTAAGGGTGCCGCTATCCTCTCTCGTATCCCCGGAAAGATCCACATCGAGGAGGTCAAGACCACAAGAAACATCGTTGTTACTAACGACGAGACTGGCGAGACCGAGAACTACATGATCCCCTACAACCTGAAGATCCGTGTTCAGGAGGGCGAGGTCATCGAAAAGGGTACCCGTCTCACTGAGGGTAACATCTATCCCACCGATATCCTCAATATCCTGGGAACTCAGGCTGTTCAGAACTACATCATCAACGAAGTTCAGAAGGTTTACCGTCTCCAGGGTGTTGATATCAACGATAAGCACATCGAAGTTATCGTTCGTCAGATGCTCCGCAAGGTAAAGGTAGAGGAGACCGGAAGCAGCTATCAGCTCCCCGGAACTCTCGTTGACCGCAAGGAGATCGACGCTATCAATGAGGAGCTCCAGACTCGTATCGATGCCGGCGAGTACGATCTCCAGCTTGTCCAGACAAGCCCCGTGCTCCAGGGTATCACAAAGGCTTCCTCCAACTCTGACAGCTTCATGTCAGCCGCCTCCTTCCAGGAGACAACTAAGGCTCTCACAGACGCTGCTATCAGAGGAAAGAGCGACCAGCTCCTGGGCCTCAAGGAGAACGTTATCATCGGTAAGCTGATCCTTGCCGGTACCGGTATGGAATGCTACAGCCACGTCAAGGTCGTAAAGAACGAGGCTTACACCGAGCACAACACTGTTCCCATGACAAATCCCATAGTATAAACCCGATCCGGCCGCTGCACGATATTTTTCAGTACAGCGGCCGTTTCTTATAGGAAAGGAGCTATTATGAGACTGAAACAGACATTGTCCATGATCACAGGTGTATTGATGACAGCCGTTCTCATAAGCGCTGTTCCATTTGCAGCCTACGCTGCCGACGCCCCTGCGGACTTCCCCGGTCTTACGCTGGAGGAGCTCATGGATAAATTTCCCCAGGACAAATACTGGAACCACGACCCTAACAAAAAGGGCGATCCTGACACCTGGACAGACAAGCCCTGCACTCACCACGACATCAACGACCACTACATCTACCTCAGGGATCACGGCTGCAACGACTTCACCGCCCATAATTTCATCTCAGTCCAGTGCGACGGCTTTGCAAGAAAGCTAGCCTACGATGTTTACGGACAGGACTGCCGCTATGACTGGGCCATGGATACCGACCTTTCCTCGCTGAAATCAGGCGACGTTATACGCTATCATTTCGACGGCCACGCAATTTTCGTGCTGGACGTTGAGGGCGAGATCGTCCACATTGCAGAGTGCAATTGGGGCGAGCCCTGTATCATCGACTGGACCAGGACTGAAACTAAGTCCAGCATAGCTTCTACGGTGACATGGGTGGCTCACGCTCCCTTTGAGGCGCCTTTCCACAGGCTTGCTGAGGAGCCTGATGCCTCCGGTGACATAAACGCTGACGGCGATGTGAACGTTGCCGACATGGTGCTTCTGCAAAAGTACCTGCTGGGCTCTGAGGAGTTCACTGAGGAGAATTTCACCGCTGCCGATCTTTCCGGCGACGAGAAGGTCAACGTCTTCGACCTGATACTCCTCCGCCAAGCAGTTGCTGAGTCTATATCAGAATGACCATCCGGGCGCACAATGTGCGCCCTTTTTTTGCAGGATCACACATTCGCCCTTTGTTCAACTGATTATTGCATTTTTTCGGCTAAAGTGGTATAATAAGAACAACGTTTTCTTTAGGATGTGATACACTTGTTTGCTAAGGTCTCAAGCCTAGGACTTTTCGGCCTGAATGCCTTCCCTGTGGATGTGGAGATCGACATCAGCCGTGGCAGTCCGCAGTTCGATATAGTCGGCCTTCCGGACGCAACTGTCCGTGAGAGCCGTGAAAGGATCCGTGCTGCTCTCCGTGCGTGCAGCATCAGCTTCCCTGTAGCATCGGTCATGGTCAACCTGGCTCCTGCCGACACTAAAAAAAGCGGCTCAGTCCACGACCTGGCCATTTTCATGGCTGTGCTAAAGGCCATGCGCACTATCGACGACCCGCTGGAGGGCTGTGCTTTCATCGGAGAGATCTCTCTCAACGGCGACGTCCGGCGGATAAACGGCGTCCTGCCCATGGTGATGCTTGCCCGTGACGAGGGGATCAAGGCGGTTTTCGTGCCGGAGGAGAACTCCCGTGAGGCCTCGGTCATCACCGGTATCGACATATACGCCGTGAAAAATGCGGAGGAGCTGATCCGGCACTTCCGCAATGAGGAGAGGCTCACCCCCTGTGAGCACTATATCCCTCCCGAGGCAGCCTACAACGAGACTCTTGATTTTGCCGACGTAAGAGGTCAGCAGTCCGCCAAAAAAGCCCTGGAGATAGCGGCTGCCGGCGGACACAACGCCCTGCTCATCGGCTCTCCCGGAAGCGGAAAGAGTATGCTCTCAAAGCGTATGCCCTCGATCCTGCCTCCGCTTACCTTTGAGGAGGCCTTAGAAACTACCAAGATCCATTCGATCTCAGGCCTTGTGAGCTCTGAGGAGCCCATCATCACAAAGCGGCCCTTCCGCTCGCCCCACCATACGATCTCCTCTGCTGGACTTGCCGGAGGAGGAACTGTCCCCCACCCCGGCGAGGTGTCTCTTGCTCACAACGGACTGCTCTTCTTGGACGAGCTGGCTGAATTCGACCGCCGCACCCTGGAGATCCTCCGCCAGTCCCTTGAGGACCGGAAGGTGACTATCGCAAGGGCATCCGGCACAGTGACCTACCCATGCACTATCATGCTGATCGGCGCCATGAATCCCTGTCCCTGCGGCTATTACGGCCACCCTAAGCGGAAATGTATCTGCTCGCCAAAGAAGGTCTCGGCCTATCTTTCCAAGATCTCAGGCCCCCTGCTGGACAGATTTGACCTGCATATCGAGGTGGCTCCCGTGGAATTCGAGGACCTTTCCTCAAAGGGCGGTGAGGAGCCATCGGCTGAGATCCGCAAGCGTGTGATTGCTGCCCGTGAGATCCAAAATCAGCGCTTCAAGGGTACTTCCATTACCTGCAACGCCCTGATCACCTCGGACAAGCTCCAGCAGATGTGTCCCATGGACGACGGCGCAGAGGCCATGATGAAGAGCGTTTTCGACCGCCTTGGGCTCAGTGCCCGTGCCTATGACAGGATCCTGAAGGTGGCAAGGACTATCGCTGACCTAGAGGGAAGCGAGGTCATCAAGCGGCCCCATATCGCCGCCGCTGCCCAGTACAGAAGTCTCGACCGGAAATACTGGTCCGAAGGCTAAGCTATAGAGAAAGAAAAGGAGAAACAATGAGATCGGCTTTCAAAAAGATACCAAATACCAAGCACAGCATCGACGTGGGTCTGATGTTCGCAGTTACGATATGCGCAGTAATCAGTACCCTGCTGATCTACTCGATCGTCCGCAGCGGCATCAGCGAGATCGAGGGCGTCGGATCCAGCTACTGGAAGACTCAGCTCATATCCATGAGCTTAGGAATCATCGCAGCGGTGGTGATCTCCTTCATGGACTACCGGCGGCTGGCGAAGCTGTGGTTCATATTCGTGCCAGTTGCCCTGGGACTGGTGGCGCTGACCTTCACCTCTCTGGGCTATCAGAGAAGCGGCGCCGACGACCAGGCCTGGATCCGGATCGGATCCTTCACATTGCAGCCCTCTGAGGTGCTGAAGCTGGCCTTCATACTCTCGTTCAGCTATCACCTATCCCGTGACGAGGAGGACATGAACAAGCCCGTTCATATGCTCCTGCTGCTGATCCACGGAGCGATCCCCATCGGCATCGTTGCCAAGCAGGGCGATTACGGAACAGCTATCGTCTTTGCAGCCATATTCGGCTTCATAATGGTCTCATCAAAGATCTCATGGAAGTACCTTGCGGCAGCTCCCTTGGTGATCGCAGGAGTCATTGCTGTGATGTGGTTTTTCTTCCTCAGCGAGTTCCACAAAAAGCGTATCCTGATCCTCTTCCACCCCGGATCTGACCCGGAAAACATCGAGTATCAGCAGGATCTGGGACTGGCTGCCCTTAGGTCGGGAGGAGTTTTCGGCAAGGGGCTCTTTGCTGACTCAAATGAGTACATCTACGTTCCCGAGCTCCACAACGACTTCATCTTCGCCTATGCAGGCCAGGTTTTCGGCTTCGTGGGCTCACTGGGACTGATCATCGTGCTGTCATACATCTGCCTGAAGGTCTTCGCCGACAGCCGCATCACCCGTGACAGGCTGGGAAGATTTATCTGCATGGGCGCATTCGGACTTTTCTTCACCCACTGCGTCATGAACATCGGAATGGTGCTGAAGGTGCTGCCCGTTATCGGTGTTCCCCTGCCCTTCCTCAGCGGAGGAGGCACCGCTATGGTAAGTATGTACGCTGTTATCGGACTTGTGCTGAGCACCTACAGCCACCGTGCGGTGACATACAACGTTTTCTACGACGATGACGAGGACTGACCTGCAAATAAGTTCAATGCTTTGTGAGAAATCCCTCAGGAAGTGCCCCCTCGATCGTAAAAAATCACCAAAAATTCCATTTGTGCAAAAAACTCTTGAAAATCAACATGAAATGTGCTATAATGTTTTTAATAGGCACAATGCCCATACTAACTCAGGAGGAACTTATCATGAAACACATTCAGACTATCAATAAGGCTAATCTCAAGGAGTCAGCTCAGAAGGGCGGCTGCGGTAAGTGCCAGGCTTCATGCCAGTCTGCCTGCAAGACTTCATGCACTGTTGCTAACCAGAAGTGCGAGAGATAAGACGGTCATTATGACAAGTCACTGAGGCAGCGCTTTGCTGCCTCTATTTTTTCTATGAAAATTTTATCCGAAAGGTTGTTTTTATGATACATAAGTATAAGCTGAACGGTTTCAACATCGTTCTTGACGTAAACAGCGGCGGCGTCCATATCGTTGACGCCCTTACCTATGACCTTCTGGACAATGTAGAGCCTCCCTTCGGCGAGAAATGTCCTGAGGACGTGGTGAAAAAGCTCTCCGCCTCCTATGACCCTGAGGAGATCGAGTCCTGCTATCAGGAGATCGTGGAGCTGTACAACGACAAGATCCTCTTCTCTGAGGACGACTATGAGAAGTACGCAAAGTATTCCGTGGCTTCACCGGTAAAGGCCATGTGCCTGAATATCGCACATGACTGCCAGCTCAGATGCAAATACTGCTTCGCCTCCACCGGAGATTTCGGCAAGGGACGCAAGCTCATGTCCTTTGAGACCGGCAAACACGCTATCGACTTCCTGCTGGAAAACTCCGGCGACAGACCTAACCTTGAGCTGGATTTCTTCGGCGGCGAGCCCCTGATGAACTTCGGCGTGGTAAAGCAGATCGTGGAGTACGCCCGCTCCCGTGAGGCTGAATTCGGCAAGAAATTCCGCTTCACTATCACCACAAATGGTCTCCTCCTGGACGACGAGAAGATCGATTTCATCAACCGTGAGATGTCCAACGTGGTGCTGTCCATCGACGGCCGCAAGGAGGTCAACGACTACTTCCGTGTGCTGGTAAACGGCAAGGGCTGCTACGACATCATCCTCCCCAAGTACAAGAAGCTGGTGGAGGGCCGTGGCGACAAGGAATACTACGTCCGTGGCACTTTCACCAATCGCAACCTGGACTTCTCAGAGGACGTTTTCGCCCTGTATAACGCCGGATTTGACCAGATCTCCATTGAGCCCGTTGTTGGCGAAGGCGACGAGTACGCCCTCACAGAAAAAGAGCTCCCGGCTGTTTTCGCCGAGTATGAGCGCCTGGCTAAGCGAATCATCGAAAACGAGAAGCAGGGCAAGAAGTTCAACTTCTTCCACTTTATGCTGGACCTGGATCAGGGTCCCTGCGCTATCAAGCGCCTGAGAGGCTGCGGCTGCGGAAACGACTACGTTGCGATCACTCCCGACGGCGACATCTTCCCCTGTCATCAGTTCGTTGGCATAGACGAGTACAAAATGGGCAACATCGACGAGGGTACCTTCGACCAGAAGATGAAGGCTGACTTCGCTCAGGCTCACGTTTACTCAAAGCCCGAATGCAGAAAATGCTGGGCGAAGTTCTATTGCAGCGGCGGCTGTAATGCCAACAATTACCAGTATATGGGCGATATCCGCTCCGCACACAAGATCTCATGCGAGCTTGAGAAGAAGCGCCTTGAGTGCGCTATCATGCTCAAGGCAGTCCGCACATTCGGCGAGCAGGAGTAAGTTTTCTACAGCAAACAAATATCCTCCTCCGAGGCTTGACAAGTCCAAAGAAATATGGTACAATTCAATTGAACTCAACTCATAGACTGGAGGTACTACTATGGAGTACACTTATAAGACAAAAATGGTCTGTTCAAAGCTGATCCATTTCGACCTTGACGGCGATGTGGTTACAAACGTCAGCTTCGAGGGCGGCTGCAACGGCAACCTGAAGGCTGTTTCTAAGCTGGTGGACGGCATGACCGTTGAGCAGATTGAGGCTAAGCTCAAGGGCAACACCTGCGGTATGCGCCCCACTTCCTGCGCAGACCAGCTCTGCATAGCTATCCGCACCGCCTACGACTCTCAGAAGGCTGAGTGAGACATGAGCGAGAATTACGACAAGCTAAAGCTGGACAACCAGCTCTGCTTTCCCCTGTACGCCTGCTCCCGTGAGATCATCAAGAAATACCGCCCGTTTTTGGACGAGATCGACCTGACCTACACCCAGTACATCGCAATGATGGTGTTCTGGGAGGAGAAAAAGCTCAGCGTCAAGGAGCTTGGAAAGCGGCTGTTTCTGGACTCAGGCACTTTGACACCTGTGCTGAAAAGCCTGGAGGCTAAGGGCTTCGTAAAGCGTTACCGCAGCTCTGAGGACGAGCGTGTGCTGCTGGTGGAAATCACCCCCCAGGGCGAGGCGCTCCGTGCCAAGGCAGAGCCTATCCCCGACAAGATCGGCGGCTGTATCCGCCTGACCAAGGAGGAGGCCGCCTTCCTCTACGCAACCCTGTACAAGATCCTAAAAAGTGACGAGGAATAAGAAAAGTCCCGGTTTTCCGGGACTTTTTTGCGTTTATTATTACCGAACATCGTAGTAGAACTTGTCCGCTGCGCTGCGGTCCTTGCCTGTAAAGATCGCCTTGGTCAGCGCCCTGTTCCTGAGCAGGTACCAGTCGCCGAATTTGTCGAATTTTCGGCTTGAAGTGGTCACATAGGAATGTCTGAGCGTGCCATACCTCATACCGCAGCTTTTGCCAAGCTCACGCAGCCGCTTTGCGAAATCCAGATCCTCAAGGCTCACCAGGCTCTCGTCAAAGCCCCCGATCCTCTCTGCGGAGCTCCTCAGCGTCCAGAACATTGCTCCCGAAAGAAAGCCGCCGCTGCTGATCATCCTAGGGATCAGCTTCATCGCAACATAGGCCGACGACACCGCTATCCCCAGGGACATCCGTTCGAATTTCGGACGAGCTCCTCCGCCGATGTACCTGCCGCTTTTCAGCATTTTCCGGATCTCTCTCAGCGAGCCGGGGCTCATGACGCTGTCTGCATCAATGGTCACAAGGACACGTCCCCTCGCCGCACGGATACCGGCATTTCTGATGCTGCTTATGCATCTGTCGGAGTTCTCCACGACCTGAGCGCCGAATTTCCGGGAAATATCCGCAGTCCGGTCAGTACAGCGATTTGCCACGACTATGATCTGCACCTTCTCGGGAGCCACCTGAAGCGCAGCTCTTTTGATCCCGGCAAGGCACTTCCCGATGTAGTTCTCTTCATTGTGAGCAGGGATGATTACCGAAAAACCATATTTTTCCATAGTTCCTCCATCAGCCGCCGATCATGAACTCCACAGCCTTTTTGTAGTTGCAGACCGTGTTCTTGAAGGCGTCGCCTCCGTACTCGCCGTCACGGGTCCAGGTTATGGCCTCATCGCTGAGAGAGGTGAAGGTGATCTTGTTCGTGCGGAAGAACTTGATGTAATCCTTGTCGATCTCTGTGGAAATATTCAGCAGAGAGGTGATGATCTCCTGCAATTGCAGCGGATTTGAGGGCTTCTTGATAAGTGTGACCTCGAAAACGCCGTCGTCAAGCAGGAAGTCGTTCATAGAAAGAAGTCCTGCCACCGAGGAAGAGTTTGTGACCATGCCGAAAATGAAGTCGTCCTCGATCACGTTGTCATCGTACTCGATACGCATATGCTTTGAGCGAATGTTGGTCAGCTGCATGAGTCCGCTGAAAAAATATGCGGCGTGGCCGAATATGTTCTTGACCTGCTGAGAGGTCTCATAGGAAACGTTGGTGAAAGCTCCAAACGCCACGATATAGGTGAAATAATCGTTATTGAAACCGCCGATGTCGCAGGCCGTGGGAGTTCCCTCAATGATCCAGCGCACTGCGTCAGTGGTGTTCTTGGGGATACCCAGAGTCCGGGCGAAATCGTTGGTAGAGCCGGCCGGGATGTAGCCGATCGGGATGCGGTCTTCGCAGCGCATAAGCCCCTGAAGGCACTGGCTGAGAGTTCCGTCACCTCCGGCACAGACCAGCAGATCAAAGCCTGCTGAACAGGCGTATTCCGCCTGAACTGAGGCATCGTCAGCATCCTGAGTGATGTGGACAGTGACCTCATAGTCGGCCTTGTTGAAATCGTTGATGATCTCGCCAAGGCGGTCTCCGATTTCAGCTTTTCCGGCGATAAGATTTACGATAAAGTAGAGTTTTTTCATTTTGTTGCTCCGTTCATTGGTGTGGAAAAGTTTGTGAAAGTCATAACTATATTATATAATGAACAGCGGTCATTTACAAGAGTTTTGTGGCATAATTAAAAAATAAAAATATATCTGTAGCTATTGACAATACAGAAAAATGGTGGTATAATAATAAAGCTGAATAATTCAGTACATATTGGGGTGTCGCCAAGTGGTAAGGCAGCGGACTCTGACTCCGTTATTTCGAGGGTTCAAATCCTTCCACCCCAACCATATCAAAGCTCACGCAATTGCGTGAGCTTTCTTGTTTCCATAAAACCTATCAGCGATCTGTGAGGCTGTCAAAAGGTATATCGCACCTGCTTGCTATGAGGCGAAGAAAGCTGGGTCATGGATCTAACATTCTTAGAGCAAACAGACATTACTGTAACGCTGTTTTTGCCGAAAAAAACAGCCTGCCCGAAAGCAGACTGTTTTTTACTGTAAAGCGGGTGATAAATAAGCCCCGATCTCTCATATAAACTTTATCTCAGCCCGAAAAGCTGAGCACACCGCCGTTCATGCGCCACATAATATCGGCATAGCTTTCGCACCTGTTTCATGAGTGACCACAAACACTGCTGCGCCTTCACGAGCTTTTTGTTTTAGCGCATTGAAAACTATCGCCGTGTTTTCATCGTCAAGGTCGCCCGTAGGCTCATCGGCTAGGATGAGATTAGGTCTGTTTATAAGCGCACGGGCAATGGACATTCTTCTAAGTTCTCCGCCCGAAAGCTCAGCAGGCATTGAATCTCCCAGCAAACCTATGTCAAGAAGCTCAAGCAGCTCGTCAGCGTACTCATTTACGGTATTCTCTTTATTGAACATCGTACCGGGCAGACACACATTCTGCCGCACAGTAAGGCTGTGCAAGGCCGTCTGACCCTGTGGGATAACTCCAATTTGCCGGTTGCGCAGTTTTGAAAGCTCTTTATCATTCAAGCTATAAAGATCTGTTTCCTCAAGAAATATCCTGCCGGTGGTAGGTTTGCTGAGGCCTGCAAGCATATTCAGCAAGGTACTCTTGCCGCTGCCCGAACGTCCCATGAGCACCGTAAGCTCTCCCGGCCTTAGCTCCAGATCCGTTTCCTTGACTGCGAAAAAGCTCCCTCCCCCACTGCGAGTAAATCTCTTGCTGATGCCCTGTGCTTTTAGCGCCATTCAATCATCTCCTCTAAGGATAAGTGCAGTGTCTATACGGCTGATCCTGAACGCCGATACAGCCGCTGAAAACGAGCCGGATATCACTGCTGCTGCGATAGATAATGCGGCAAGCATCGCTGTTTTGCCAATATCGGGCAGAAGAAACGGCAGTCCCAGCTTATTTTCGATCATGGTGCTGAATGGCATTATGACCAACATCCCGACCATAGTGCCTGTCACTGCGCCAAGTATACCCGTCAGCAAAGCCTCCTGCATCACTATGGCGGCAAGCCTTTTTCTTGATGCGCCAACGATCCGGAGTACTGCGAATTCTTTTTTTCTGCCGTTGATGCTCATGTTGTAAGCAAGCAGAAGTATTATCAGGCCAAGTGTCCAAACTATCGCCATAAGCCCACCGACAATATCCGCAACGCTCCCTATGCTCTCCGACATCCCCGCAATAAGGTCCTTTGTCTGCACCGCCTTTACTCCACTCAGATTGACATTGATATCAAGTCTGACCTTCTGGGCTGTATATCCATCGGAAACGTTTATCAGCAGACAGGAAACAGCCTTTTCCGGGTCAATATCTCCGAAGTCCTTCTTTTTCAGCTCGTTTGCGGAATCCATTAGCCGCTTTATGGTGTTCTCATTGGTGAAAACTGCCGTATCAAAGCTGGTGCCTGTATTCTCCAGCTTTGCTGCAACGTGGCACTCACAGCCATAGAAAGTCAGCGTATCGCCCACAAGCGCATTCAGGCTGCTGCCTATGACTATATCCATATCTTTTAATTCCTTGCTGTAGCTGCGCTTTATCCACGGTGTCACGGTGAAATCTGTTTCGGGGTCGAAACCGATCAACTGTACAGGCACCGAGCAGCAGCTCGAATTAGCGGAAGCCAGAAAAAACTGAGCGGATACCTGACCCACGCCGTCACGCTCCATGACCTCAGCAGCCTGTGAAACGTCCATATAGAATTCACCGGTGGAGCCGTGAAGGACTATATCCTCGTAGTTTAAGTCCTTAGCAGTTTCGGCAGGCACGACCATAAGGTCTGCCCCCAACCTCGACCCCAGCGAGTTAAGGCCTGTTTTCAGGCTGATCATCACCATGGTGCCTGCAAATACAGTCAGTGACAGCAGGGCAGTCATCAGCACAAGGGCTGCTGTTCTCGCAGGCTTGCCAGCAATATTGCGGAATGGCAGGCTTTCAGTTATGTGAGTTTTCATCATTTATTTCTCAATCCTAAACAGTATCGCTGCATTTACAGCCGCTGCGGCTGAAAGTATCAGCGATACGATGATGACCGCAGGTCTCATAACAGCTCGGCATTGCATTTCAGCCATCATGCAGAGGTCTATCAGCACACCCGGGATAAGTGCGGCAAGCACCGAAAACGGCACAATAGCGACAGCTATCCCTGCCTTGACCTTGCTGCTGCTTATTGCCAGCTTTATGAGTGAGATCACTGTCAGAGCTGCACCTATCCCTGCTGCCGCCCGTTCAGCCCAGTGACAGACCATGAAATGTCCGTCCTCCATAGGTCCGCAGGCATGGAAAACAAACTTCGTTCCAAGCAGCAGCAAAACGCTCAGCAGCAGCGTAAGGATATCAAATACAATTCCTGTTTTACTTCTATTTTTCATATTTCCCTCTTCACTTCGTTAGTTTTTGATATTGATGTATTTATATCAGCGTATCAGTTTTCGCAGGCATACCAGATCTTGCTGTTGGCTATTGCCTGATCAAGGTCTGCAATAATGTCATCGGCGTGCTCGATCCCTACTGAAAACCTTATAACGCCGTTGGTGATGTTCCTTTTGTTTCCGGATATTTTACAGAGCACAGCGCTGTATATGGCACTGTGCTCTGTATTATGAAGGTATTTCAGCCAAAGAAGCTCTTAGTCAAACCGCAAGATCATGCTCAGTACGGGCGATAAGCTCGTCCTGGATACCCTCATGCAGCTTTGTGAAGTATGCGCTGAAGCCTGCAACTCTTACCACCAGATCCTTGTGAGCCTCCGGATGCAGCTTTGCGTCCTTCAGAGTCTCTGCATCAACACAGTTGAACTGAATGTGGTTGCCGCCCTGATTTACAAAACCGTCGATCAGCGATACCAGTGCAGACGCACCATTCTCGGTTTTAAGGGTATTGGGGTTGACCTTGACGTTAAGATGTGTTGAATTGTATGCAACTGTATCAACAGCTTTTGCCGCAGATGATACCAGAGCTGTAGGTCCGTTCACATCAGTTCCGGGCTGAGCAGAAACGCTGCCGTCTGTAAGGGCAACGCCCTTCTTTTTGCCTGTGGGCAGTGCGCCTGTCAGTCTGCCGAAGTAGTTGTGGAAGCTCTTTGAATAAGCATCGGGCTTGCCATACTGTCCAACATAGTTGTTGCCCTCAGCCTGGAATGCGTCGAAAGCGTCCTTGTAAACTCTGCTTACAAGCTCCTCGTCCTCAGCCACATTGTTGCCGTGCTTAGGAACGTTGAACAGCAGCTTCTGTACAAGCTCATGTCCCTCGAAATCGGCCTCAAGAGCCTCCTTCAGCTCTGCAAAGGTAAGAGCCTTTTTGTTGTAGATGAGCTCTCTTATAGCCAGCAGCGAGTTCGCAGCGTCAACGCCTGCGTTATATGTGGTAGCCGTCGCTGTGTAGAGCGAGCCTCCGTGCCAGATATCACGGCCCTTCTCAAGGCTGCCCTGAATAAGAGCAGAACGGTATGGCACCTGAAGGAATTCACTGTAGAGGAAGTTGTTCACCTTTTCATGACGTCTTGCAGCCTTTATGCCGCTGAACAGATGTGTCTTATAAGCCTGATAGAATTTCTCGAACGTATCGAAGCTAGCAGGATCGCCGGTCTCGGGACCTACCTGAATGCCTGTAGTCGGATCAACGCCATTGTAGAGCGCCAACTCAACAGGCTTTGCAAGGTTGACTGTGGGTCCCATGATATAAGCTGTCCGTGACTCGATAGCTGTAGATACGCAGCCGCATACGCAGGTGCGTCTTGCCTCTCTGATAGTTGCTCCATAGCGTGCGTAAGCATCAAGGCTCCTCTCAACGAGCACGTTTGCGTTCATAAACTGAGGCATACCGATACCTGTCTTGACCAGATCTACTGCCTTCTGTACAAATGCAGGCTTTAGCTTATCATGATAGATCAGCGCAATAGGCGGCTGAGGAAGTCTCAGATCCTGCTGTGCATCCAGGATGAGATAGTCGACCTCACCTGTAGCATCCTGACCGTCTGCATTCAGACCGCCAATGCTGATGGTCTGAGCAGTATCGCCAGAGTTCATGATATCGTAATCCCTGCCGTAGTAGTAGCTGATATCGTTCAGCTTGAGGAAGTGGTGCTTTAACAGATAGGTAGCTTCCTCAGCTGTGATGTTGCCCTCTGCCTTATCCTTCTGATAATAAGGCTCGAACACCTGTCCAAGATAGCCGCTCGCATAGCCGCAGCCCACCTGCTCCAGCTGAGCGGTAGTATGCAGGAAAAGATGAGCCTGCAAAGCCTCTCTGAAATTTCTTGCGCCTTTTGCGGGCACACGTCTTGTCACCTCGACGATATCCAGATACTTCTGTTTCTTCTCGGGGTCTGTCTCCTTTGCAGCAAGCTCCTCGGCCAAGTCTGCATAACGGTTAGCATAAGCCACAACTGCTTTAAGCTCAATGATAACAGCTTTGTAGAAGTAGAACTTCTCCTGGTTATCAGAATTGAGATCCAGCTTTGAAAGTCTGTCCTCAGCCTCTGCAATGAGGGACTCAAGACCCTCTCTCAGCGCTCTCTCATAATTAAGAGTGCTTACGCCTGCGGGTGCTGAAGTTCCGTCTGTCAGAAAGCCAGACTTGGTGTATTTTTCATATTTTTCGCCGTAGATCTCCTCATAGGTCTGTGCAGAACGAGTTGTTACGTTGCGTGTTGACCAGTATTCAAACAGCTCATCGATCTGCTCTTTCTTTTCCTCGGGAATGGGGAAGGTATCCTCATTCTTTATCCAGCTGTTGTTCCACTCAGGATAGAGATAGAATGCGCCAAACTCACCTGCCAGGTTACCGACGAACAGATAGTCATCGATATATATTTTCTTTTCAAGCAGCAGCCTCTCAAGAAATCTTGCTCTGATCAGGATCTGAGGCTGTCCCTCATACTCCTTATACACCTCTGAAAGAATGTCGGTGCGCTGAAAGTCGAGCTTCAGCTTTCTGTCGATCACCTCTCCTTTAAGTCTCTGAATAAGATTATTATCTACCTTGATGCTCATGATCTTTTCCTCCATTTCATAATAATTATTATCTGCTGTCAAGGGTTTCTTTTATTCTGTATCTTAGCTGGCTCAGTCTTTCTTCCGAGGGGGCTTCAAATTTATCCAGCGGATAGTCAAGCCCTAAAACGTTATATTTGCCTATGCCCAATTTGTGATAAGGCAGCAGCTCGTATTCCACAACATTTTTATACGGAAGAATAAAGCTGAGGATAGCATTGATATTTTCATCGTCGTCATTGACGCTGTGTATGATAGGCGTTCTTGTTATAAATCGCTTTTCAGGGAAGGTCTTGTAGGCTTTCTCTAGGTTCGCAAGTATCCTCTCATTCCCTACGCCCGTCCATTCCTTATGCCTTGCAGAGTCGAACGGCTTTATATCGTGGAGCACGGTATCGGCATAGGGAAGCACCTTTTCCATACTCTCCCAGGGGACATTTGAAGCGGTCTCGATAGCCGTAGTATAGCCATGTTCATGGGCTCGCTTTAGAAGCTCTGCCGTAAAATCAGGCTGCAACAGCGGCTCGCCTCCGCTTACAGTTATACCGCCTCCATTTCTGCGGTAATAGGGTGCATCCTTATCGACCTCTGCGATTATCTGGGATACGGTCTTTTCCTCTCCGTACAGATAAAGGGCCTTTGTGGGACAGCGGTCTATACCGCTGTGATCCCAATGATGCCTTGCCTTGTCGGTAAGTGTGATCAGCCCCTCGCTGTCAGTATTGAAAAGCCCCTGTTCAAACGGCTCCTTTAGGCACCGTCCGCATTTTTCGCAGCCTAAGCAGTCCTTTTTGTCGTAGGCAAGCTCAATGCTAGGTGATATGCTTTCTGGGTTGCCGCACCATTTGCATTTGAGAGAGCAGCCCTTCACGAACACCGTTGTCCTTACACCCGGGCCGTCATGGTAGCAGTAATGCTGTATATTTATTACAGTTCCCGATATGTCTTTTATAGCGCTCAAAGCATTCTCCTCCTCAAACGTTATTAAATGCTGTAATTAGCCACAGCGCTCCTGAATGACGATACCACACAAGTACGATACTCTTCAAAGGCCTTGCTGTTCCTGTTTCTCGGATGCTCAAGGGGAATGGTGAATATCTCCCTGACCTTACAGGGTCTGGCGTCAAGCACAACGATCCTGTCGGAAAGGTATACCGCTTCTTCTATATCATGGGTTATCATTATCATTGTAGTATTATTGTTGAGCCATATCTTCTCAAGCTCCTCCTGCATACTATAGCGAGTCAGAGCGTCAAGTGCGCCCAGGGGCTCGTCAAGCAGAAGTATATCCGGCTGTCTTATCAGCGCCCTTGCTATCGAAGCTCTCTGGCTCATTCCGCCTGAAAGCTGTCTTGGGTATGAATTCCCAAATCCGTCAAGGTCCACCTTTTGCAGATACTTCTTTACAAGCGACTTGATCTGCGTCTTGTCTTCTGTGAGACCAAGAGCAAGGTTTTCTTCGATAGTCAGCCAGGGCAGGAGCCGATGATCCTGGAAGATAACGCCTCTGTCAAGGCCGGGGCCGTCTACCCTCTTGCCGTTGAGGAGTATATCGCCCTCATAGTCAGTCTCAAGCCCTGCAATAAGTCTCAGCAGGGTGGTCTTGCCGCAGCCGCTGGGGCCGATGACTGAGATGAATTCTCCTCTGTTCACCTTGAAATCTGCGTTGTCTATCGCCTTTACTGTTTTGAATTTTGTTTTGAACGATTTAGACACGTTATTGATATCAAGTATAACAGAATTATCCAAAGCAACCGTTTCCGCCATTTTATCACCGCCTTAATTTTCTTTCCACTTGAAGGCACGCTTTTCTATCTGCTTGAGAATAAGATCCGAAAGCGCAGCCAGTATAGCTATAACGAACATCACAGCAATGAGCTTATCGCTCTTTAGGAACTCTTTTGCGTTCAGCAGCGCATAGCCAAGACCTGTAAGTCCGCCAAGCACCTCAGCAGCAACGACAGCCGTCCAGGCATCGCCTACTGCAAGTCTCAGGCCTGTGAAGATAACGGGAGCAGCCGACGGGAAAACTATCTTTCTGAGAAACGTTCCCTTGCTCAGCTCAAGCACCTTGCCAAGCTCAACATATTCCTTTTGGATATTCTTTATGCCGCTCACGCAGTTGATGTAAACGGGTATGAATACGCCTCTTGCAATGATTATGTCCTTCGAGGTCTCGCCGATGCCGAACCACAGCACTATCAGCGGTATCCAGGCATAGAGCGATATCTGTCTGATGACATCAACGATAGGCTGGAGCAGCCTTTCAATAAATGGTACAAGACCGCTGATAAAGCCCAGCGCAAGTCCCGCAAGTATTCCGAAGAACGAGCCTATCAGCACTCGCTGAAGGCTTACCCACACATCGATCGCCAGCGAGCCGTCTTTTACAATACTTATAAAAGCACGCACGACTTTTACGGGCGAAGGAAGTATGGTCTCGTACAGCACACCAAGGCTGCCGAGTATCTGCCATATCAGCAGGATGATGAGCGGAAATATCACCGCATTGCCAACTCTGAGCAGTCTGTCCTTAGCAGTTAATTCCATATGTATTCTCCTTAGATCGTGCGTTTACCGCTGTCTGCCGGGAAACGCAGCGTTTTTTCTCAGTTAAAATACTCCTCAGCAAAGTAGCCGTTTTCAACATTTGCTGGCTCCGAGAAGTTGTCATCAACATCTATGAGCCATTCACTGAAGCCTCTTGCGTTATCCTTCAGCTCATCAAGGCTGCGGGGATTGGTGTAGTATGAGCCTGTTGCGTGCTCTATCCAGTAAACTGAGCTTTCCGAAGGAGTACGGTCGATCTCCTCTCGTACTGCGGCAGCATCCTCAGGGTTATGTACCAGGTATGCGCCTACGACCTTCATAAGCTCAACATAGCCCTTGGTGATGTTAGGATCGTTCTTTACGAAATCGGTGGGAGCGAATAAGATACGGTCTCCGCCGCCGCCCTCGTAGATACCTCCTTCAAGTGCGGTGTCGATGATCTTAGCCTCACCGCTGAGAAGGATGGGGCTCACCTGCTTGTCGGGGTGATAAACGATAGCATCGACCTCGCCGGCAAGGAGTGCGTTTGTGTATTCCTTTGTATTGATGTGCTCGAAGTCCTTGCCTTTCTCCCAGCCGTTGTGCTGTGCCTGTTCCATCAGCGCACTGTAGGGGCAGCCCGCAGCCGAGCTTGCTATCTTGCAGCCCTTGAGGTCCGCAAAGCTCTTGTACTCAGAATCAGACTTAACGACTACTGCGATGATCTCCTTAGGGGGATTATCACTGTTCCATACTGCGATCAGCTTATTGTCAGGGTCATTCTTCTTGTCGAGCAGATAGGGATAAAGCATACGGTTAGCGAATGCAAGCTCTCCTCTCTCCATCAGTGAAGGCTCATTGTCATCAACTGACTGCTGTATCTCGACCTTTATGCCCGAATCAGCGAACAGCGCATCATACCAGCCCTTGCCCAGTGCAGTGTATGTATCATAGTCGCCGGAAACAAGTATCTTATCGTATTTTTCAAAAGCATACTTTTCCTTCAGCAGCTTGATGTACTCGTTTACAACGCCCTCTGTGACCACATCCTCATATACAGGCGACCTCTCAAGGAACTCTGCTGCAAGAGCGGCCTCTTCTTCTGTAGCAACAACGGCTGCTGTTTTCTTAGCCGTCTGTCCGTTAGCAACACCGGTACCGTCTGCATTTCCGCAGGCTGTGAAGATCGCCGTGCACAATGTCAAAGCTAAAGTAGAAGCAAAAATTTTCTTATTCATATTTATTCCTCTTTCTCAATTTAATACTTGTGTCAAACTCTTTTTCTTCTAAGATGATCTACCGCCTTATGTGTCAACAGAAGTGACCTCTGTAGCCGCTGTTTATCATTCGCAATCGACGATACACTGCGTTTGACCTCCTTCGTATCCTTTTCGTACTTGATCGTACGCTGCGCTTTATATCATACTATTTCCATATGATATGTGTGCTTTAGCCGCATATATATTTATACACCCAAAAATGAAAAAAAGCAATTAAAAAAAACGGTAACGTTGTCACCACGTCGCAAAAAACGTCCCCAACCACCCCAAAAGCGGCCTAAACTTTGTTTAGCTGATCCTATTTCAAGGTGACTTCTCCCGTTTTGACGGCAACGTGTTCACCGCATATTATCTGCATTTTACGGCATTTATCTCATTTCATCCTGCCCTCTTCATGCCATTTCAAGGCCATTTTGAGAAAACGTTATCTCGCAGGCTCCTGCACAAAAAAGCTCCCCCTTAAACCGCCCAAACCGGTACGGCAAGTTTTATAATGATAGGCAGTAAAAAAGCGTTCCCTATGGAACGCTTTTTCTCATATATAGTACTCAGGCTCCTGAGTCTCTGCAATGCTTCGGCAGCTTTCCCGCACAACAAGAGTCCCCTCAAGCTCTAACTTTGATACAGTCTTGTGTCCGCCGTTTATGCGTTCCAGCAGCAGTATCAGCCCTAACCTTACCATATCGCTTTTGGGCAGCGAAACAGTAGTCAGCATTGGACTTGTGTACTGCGCCTCCTCAATATCGTCGCTTGAAATTATAGACGGGACATAGTACCTCGCCTTCCGCTTATTGAGACATTTCAGCATCCCTATGGCAATTATATCATTCGCACAGTAAATACCGGTCGGCGGATCGCTGAGCCTCATGAAATACTCCATGGCGCTGTAGCCGTTAGCCTCGTTTGGAGCAGTGTCGTAAATGTAGTCGATATCAGTCTCAAGCTGAAACTTTATCTGCGCCGACTGATAGCCCTCAAATCTGGACTCGTTGTGACAGCTCCCTACATAGCCTATCTTCCTATGCCCGCACTTTACAAGGTGGGAAATGGCACTGAGTGCGATCTTGCGCCCATCGCACAGTACCTCGTCCACCTCGTAGTTTGTGGAATTGCGGTTTATGGACACAATATTTTTTTCACGTTTTTTCAGAGCCTTCAGCACCTTGGCGCTGCAATTGCCTATGATTATCAGCCCGTCAGAGTGCTGCTCCTTATTATCGTACATTCCCCTGACTATGTTCTCAACATTCTCTGACATACTGAATTTGTCATCAGAAAACTCTGCCCTATGCCACACGCTTGAAACTATGCAGCTGTTATTTCGTATCTCGATCTCGATAAGCCTCAGCATCTCGTTGAACAACGGGTCGTTGTCCTCATCGGCCATCCTCGTCAGAAGTATGTTGATATACCTTATCTCCGGATCCTCTACTCCTCCTGTTTTGAGCCTTCGTGCGGCATCATTTGGCACATAGTTTATCTTTCTTGCCGCTTGCAGCACCTTTTCCCGCACATTTTCAGAGGAGCATTTGTGGTTTGGATCTCTCAGAATCCTGCTCACAGTGGACATGGAAATGCCGGTCATTTCGGATATTTTTTTAAGTGACAACGCTCAACAGCTCCTCTTCTTCTAGCCCTCAAGATCTGTGTCAAGGGCCTGTTTAAATTTGGCAACGGAAAACGCACCTTTATCAGATACCAAGTCCTTTATTGCAAGCAGCGAATTTTCTGCGCCGATAGCTTCTCAACAAGCTGATCGTTTTTTCGCTCATTGCAGTTACCTCCGTTTTGTAGGATCTTAAAATACAATATACAGCAAATTTCGCCTACAGTCAACGATAATAATAGACAACGTTGTCACATTACGGCCTCTTTTCCCTGATATTTCATGAAACGATACCCCTCAAACAGCGTAAGACCGTTGCTGACACTGCTGATTCCGGCTCAAATGTGACAACGTTGTCATTAAATCATATTGACTTAAAACCTGGCAGAACATATAATTAATGTGTCCTCAATAACCGCCATCAGGCGGTTATTGCCCCGAACGAAGTTCGGGGAGCGCAAATTCTTTATAATACTGGGAATTTGCGCATCGCATTAATTGATGTCAAGCTCATTTTGCCCTAAAGGGCAAAACAAAGTGCAAGAAAAATTCTCAAAGTCATTCTTTTTTCTTGCACTTTGACAACTAAAAATCGGCTTTAAAAAGCTATTTAAAGCCAATTTTTAGTTGTTGAGCAGACATTAATTAGACAAGGATAGATCCAAGATAAGGAAGGGTAATAAAAATGAAACAAAGCATAAGATCGGACTTTTTTGGCGGTTTGTATCACAGGGCTCCCGTGGGACTTGCATATCTGTCGGTGGCAATAGGCTTCGGGATACTGGCGGTCAGCTCGGGCTTTTCGTCCAGGTTAGCTGCCCTTATCTCAGTGACGAACTTCACCTCAGCAGGACAGGTAGCGGGGGTGGGGATCATGACCGCAGGAGGAACACTGTTTGAAATGATCCTCTCGCAGCTGACCATAAATCTGCGCTTCTCGCTAATGGGCATTTCCCTTACGCAGAAAATAGATGAACGCTTCACACCCCTGCACCGAATGCTCGCCTGCTTCTGCCTGACAGACCAGACCTTTGCCGTCTGCGCCGCCAAGAAAGGCGTACTGACTCCCGCATATATGTACGGAGTCGGTTTATCCGCATATCTGGGCTGGATCATAGGCACCATCATTGGCAGCACCGCAGGCACTCTGCTGCCAAAGTCGGTCACAAGCGCAATGGGCATACTGCTTTACGCCATGTTCTTGGCACTGGTCATCCCGCCTGCCAAAAAGCAGCGTGCCGTGCTTATAGTGCTGCTGTTTTCAGCAGCTTTCAGCTCGATATCCAAGTATCTGCTGACATTTGTTTCAAGCGGCTTTGCGGTGATAATCTGCGCAGTGGCGGCATCTGCCCTAGGCGCACTGCTTTTCCCATCGCATGAGGAAAACAGCGTGAAGAAAACCTTGATCAAGGAGGAAACAGTTCAATGAGCGTTGCAGTATATATCACGGTAATGTCCCTTACCACCTACTTAATTAGAATGGTGCCTTTCACCTTTTTCCGCCGTAAGATAAAGTCACGGTTCCTGAACGATTTTCTTAGCTACATACCATACGCAGTGCTTACTGCAATAACGATACCCACCATATTTTACAGCACAGGCAGTTATCTCTCGGCTGCCCTCGGCACAGCGGCGGCTCTTGCGCTTGCCTACTTTGAGCTGCCCACCCTCGCAGTAGCTTTGGCTGCGACAGTTGTGGCGTTTGCGGTATCGGTGATATGACTAAACCTTCCTGGACACGCACGTTCGGGAAGGTCTTTCATTTGTTAGCTTTTGCTGTCTATATATCGGAAACTATGGCTTTTCTCAATGATTTGGATATGATATGACTACCAAAGCGGAAAAAGCAATTGCTGAAAGAATGAATAATGAACATCAAATAGCTATCGACAAATGGCATGAGCGTGGCGGAGTTTCTATCGGCGTAAACGATACCGACAAAAGATCTGAAGGCTGGCACAGAGGTTATTATACTCTATCATACCGTCGAGCTTGATACTCCTGTGGACGTTACGGATCATGCCGTGGCAATAACCTACTCGAAGGGTGCTCCTGTCGAGAGAGAGGATATCAACTATTGTCAGTCGAATCATAACACCGTTTCCGAAAGCGGACAGTCATTCGTCAAGATCAATGGCAACTGGAAGGATATGGCCGACAGCGATATCATATCTGCGACATATGCGGATCTCAAGCCGAATAACTGCTGCATAAAGGACTTATATAAATAAAAAAACGGGAGCTAAAATGGCTGAATTTATCGAATTGATAAAAGCCATGTGTCAACACATGGCGTTAAACCGACAAAATTCGTCAGAAAAAAGCACACAAATTTCGGACTCGTTTTTTGTATCATTCATCGAACTCTTTCAGCGGGAAGGCTCCTTGCAATTCTATTCCGGGGGTGGTATAATAAAGGTAACGTTTCTACTATTATATAAGGAGACCCGCCAATGGACAAGCTCACCGTACTAAAAGAATACTTCGGACACCAGGGCTTCCGCCCCGGCCAGGAGGAACTGATCGGACATATCCTCAGCGGACGTGACGTCCTGGGGATAATGCCTACAGGAGCCGGAAAATCCCTGTGCTATCAGGTGCCGGCAATAATGCTCAGGGGAGTCACCATTGTGATCTCTCCCCTGATCTCCCTTATGAAGGATCAGGTCAGGGCACTGGTCTCATCGGGAGTCAGTGCGGCCTGCATAAACAGCTCACTGACGCCGGAGGAATACTCTGAGACAATGTACCGTGCCTGCCGTGGCCAGTACAAGCTGGTATACGTCGCACCGGAGCGCCTGGGCACTCAGGAGATGCTGCGGCTCACGTCGTCGGTAGAGGTCTCCATGGTCACTGTGGACGAGGCTCACTGCGTTTCTCAGTGGGGACAGGACTTCCGGCCGAGCTACCTCCACATCGCCGAATTCATCAGGAGCCTGCCCTCTCGTCCCATAGTCAGCGCCTTCACCGCAACTGCCACAGATACCGTCAAGGAGGACATCATACGGCTCCTTGAGCTGAGCCAGCCCTTATCCCTTGTGACGGGATTTGACCGGCCAAACCTGTATTTCTCGGTCATAAGGCCGGATAACAAATACCTGGAGCTCCGCAGACTGCTGACTGAGCTTGGAGACAAATGCGGCATAGTCTACTGTCTGTCAAGAAAAAGCGTGGAGGAGGTCTGCGATAAACTGAATGCAGACGGCTTCTCCGCCACAAGATACCACGCAGGGCTTTCCGACGAGGAAAGGCGCCGCAACCAGGACGACCTCATCTACGACCGCAAGCGAATAATGGTCGCCACAAACGCCTTCGGAATGGGCATCGACAAGTCCGATGTGGCCTTTGTTATCCACTACAATATGCCCAAAAACCTGGAGAGCTACTATCAGGAGGCCGGCCGTGCAGGGCGTGACGGCAGCCCGGCCCAGTGTATCCTGCTGTACGGTCCCATGGACGTGCGCACCAACGACTTCATGATCGAAAAAAGCCGTGAGGAGAACACCGAGCTCTCCGAAGAGGAAAAGGACATCATGCTTGAGCGTGACAAGCAGCGGCTGAAGGAGATGACCTACTACTCCACCACCACCGGCTGCTTGCGGGAGTTCATGCTGAGGTACTTCGGGGAGAAGGCTCCCTCCTACTGCGGAAACTGCTCCAGCTGCGTAGACGGCTTTGAGGAGACTGACATAACTATCGACGCCCAGAAAATAGTGTCCTGCGTTTACCGGATGAAGCAGAAAAGCCGGTATTTCGGCAAGGGAATGGTTGTCGATATTCTCAGGGGAAGCGAAAACGAACGGCTCATGGCTCAGGGCTTCGACAGCCTCTCCACCTACGGGATAATGAAGGAGACTCCTGCAAAAGTGATCCGCAGACAGCTGGACCACCTGATCTCAGAGGGCTATCTTTCTCTCAGTGACGGCGAATACCCTGTTGTGGAGCTGACCGCCAAGTCCGCCAAGATCCTGAAGGACCGCATCAGTCTCACCATGAAGCTGCCCAAGGAGCGAACTCACGGCGGACATGACACCGACCGATACTACGCCGAAAGCGGACTTTTTGCCGAGCTGAAAAAGCTCCGCAGCCAGCTTGCAGCAGAGGCAGGCGTCCCGGCGTACATCGTTTTCTCTGACGCTGCTTTGAAGGATATGTGCAGAGTGCGCCCCACCACCACGGCTAAATTCCTCACAGTTTCGGGAGTTGGCAGGCGAAAGGCTGAGAGATACGGCCAGATCTTCTGCGAAAAGATAAGCGGCTACCTGGCTGATCACCCTGACGAGGAGAAGGCTCCCGGCACGTCCCCTAGCTCCCTCCAGTCTCAGCTGGACAGCTTCCGGGAGATGGCTGTTGGCCGAAAGCCCTCTGCCCCTCCGGCAAAGTGGAGCGATGAGGAGGAGAGCCGGCTGTCGTCGGAATTCTCTCAGGGCATGACTATCGCCCAGATCGCAGCTCTCCACAAGCGCACCCCCGGCGCCATAAGAGCAAGGCTGAAAAAAATGGGGCTTATCGCCTGATAAGCCGAATACGGGATAGCCGCAGCGTAAAAAGCTGCGGTTTTTTGTGTTCACGCTCCCTTTTCCCAAAAGCAATGACAATTGTCACCGCCAAAATGACTGCCGACACCTTCATTTGGGAGCCTCTTCGTGGTATTATGGTATCACAGAAGAAACCTCTCCCCAATGAAAGGATGGTATATATGAAACTTTTCACATTATTACTTAGCTTGATGATGCCCATCATCATCCCATTCGGAGTAGTTGCCGGTATCGTTTTCATGATAGGCAAAAAGGGCAAGGACACCGGTGCTTCCTTTGTGGAGATCCCCGAGGGCGGCGGACAGCCTCCTGAGAAGCCCTCTCGGCCGCCCATGAACACCTCTAACATTCTCCTCCTCATAGGTACAGCCTTCATCGTGCTCTCAGGCCTCGCCTTTGGAGCTGCCGGCTGGGTACACGCCTCAGATGTTGGAAGAGTCCTCATCGTGGCCGCTGCCTCAGCAGTTTCCTTCCTCATAAGCGTTTTCATGAGAAGAGTCATGAAGCTGGAGAACACCTCCACCGCATTTTTCTGCACAGGCTCACTTCTGACTCCCACAGCTGTACTGACAGCAGGCTCATACCGCCTTCTGGGAAGCTGGCTGAGCTTCTCCGGCGATGGCTGGCCCACACTGGTCGGTCTCTGCATAGCGCTGGTAACTATCCCCTGCCTGATCGGCAGAGCCGTCTACAAGAAGTCCGCATTCACCTACCTGGGAGTTTCCTCCGCAGCCTTTTCCGTAATCTTCTTCCTGGGACAGATCCTCATGGACCGCCCCTACAGTGACTTCGCAGCAGCTCTTATCATAATTCAGCTCCTGCTCACAGCTCTTATCCACCTTACTCCCCTTGTTCAGAGCAGAGCAGTCAGGATCACCTGCGACGGCGCTGCTGTCACATACGCAGGCCTGGCCTTCATCTCAGTGTTCTCAGTTTTTGAGAAGGCCGAGGCCGGACACTTCATCGTTCTCGTGGCACTTATCGCACAGCTGATCTTCTACGGTATCCTGAAAAACAAGAAGTGGATGTTCCCCATTCAGTCCATGCTCAGCATCTACACAGCACTGGCAGTCACCTCAGTGATCTACGACTCTTCCGACGAGGCTTATCTCCACCTTTTCTGGCTCAGCACCATGCTGGTAGCGCTCCACATTGCAAACGCATTTATCCCCCAGATCCGCCACAGCTTCTCCACAGCGGCCACATTCATCGCAGCAGTTATCGAGAGCTTTGTGGAGCTCACCTGCGAGTCCGAGGAGCTCTTCGGCCTTCACATCGTAATGCCGATCGTGCTGGCTCTGACATCCTACCTGTACTGCTTCAGCAAAAGCAAGACTGCTCAGGCCGCAGCAGGTCTGGCAGCCCCCGGACTGGCAATGTTCATCATCTTCGCAATTTCAGACGCTGCCTGGAGAAACGCTATCTTCATCGGCAGGCGGGAGTGCCAGGCCGTTGTCATCGGTATCGGTGCGATCATCATGCTGGCAGCTGCTGCGCTGATCATGTACCTGCCCAAGATCAGCTTTGAGCTCCACGCAAGCCACCCCCGCAGCTCCGACACCGTGCTCTACGCAACCTTCATCCTCACCGGGATAATGCTCTTCTGGACCACCAACTGGAACCGCTTCGTCCTGATCCCTCTTGCAGCAGCACTTCTCCACATTTTCCTCTCCAACCAGACCAAGAACAACATTACCGCAGTGATCAGCGGAATACTGGTGCCGATCTTCATAAGCGTTTTCGAGGAGCACTATATCCCCTACGAGAGCGCCGGCAGAGCGATCGTCCCCTTCGCAGTTCTCATCGTCTACATGGCACTGTCAAGGATATTCTTCCGCAAGCAGTTCATCGAGCGCCGTGACGGTAATTTCCGCATAGACTTCCTGCTGCTCAGCGGCTGGACAGCATTCACCTTCATGTCGAGCCTCTCCAGCATAACACGCTTCCTTTCACTGATCGCCGCAGCGCTCTACATCGCCTGCTTCGTCAAGAAAAAGACAGCTCCCGACACCGCCGCAGTACTGCTGACGATCTCCGCAGTCATCACAGCATACGCTCTTATCACAAGGCCGTTCCTGGTGTTCAGTTCAGAGGAGATCTCCTCCAAGATCGCACTGGGTATCACAGCCCTTACAGGACTTGCACTCCGCTTCATCTGGCGCCACCACCGTGAAGCTGCAAACGTAGCCTCCTCCGTCGTATTCATCTCAGCCTTCGCCGGACTCATCCTTGACGCAATGTACTTCCACAACGCCGCAAACACTATCTTCGTTCTGGCAGTTACTATGGCGATCCTCTTCATCGCCTGCACAGTCCACAGCAAGACCTGGTTCACAGCCTCATCTATCGCACTGCTGACGATCACGGTCTGGTCCACAAGAAAGTACCTCCTGGCACTGAACTGGTGGGTATACCTGTTCATCGCAGGCATGATCCTGATCGGTGCCGCCGCTGTGAACGAGTATTGCAAGAAAAACGACACCGACCCCCGAAAGATCGTTGCAAAGCGGTTTGAGGGCTGGCGGTGGTGAACACACCCAAAGGGCGGACCTGTTCCGCCCTTTCTTTTTCTCCGGATATGTTGCTTTATTCCTGAAACTGTGCTATAATTTTTTCGGAGGTGTTGAATTTGAGCAAGATCTTCCCCGTAATGCTGCTCCTGCTGGGACTTCTCGGTATGGGCGGCACCTTCACTTGGATAGTCCGCAAGGGCAACAATAACCGGATGACCCGGCTGTTTACGATCTGTCAGATCGCGATCATACTCTGGCTGATCTCACAGCTGCTGATACTCTTCTCAGTGACCGTCCACCAGCGCTGGATCAGCTACATCATCGGAAATATCGGCATAAGCATATTCAGCCCCTTCTGGCTGATGTTCTCAGAGGAGTACGTTGACGCTCCCCCGGCCATGCGAAAGGCAGCCTCCTTCATGCCGCTGATCTCGCTGTCAGCCATAATCGTGGTACTCACCGACCCGCTGCACAGGCTGTACTACTCCTCATTCGGCGAGAAGAGCCTTTCCTACGGGCCCCTGTTCTACGTTTTCCAGGTGATATACTACCTGTGCATCATCACAGCCATAACGCAAATGTGCATAAAGCACACCCGTGAGAACAACCAGATCACCCGTCAGGCGATCCTTCTCACCCTGTCAACGGCTGTTCCACTAGCCATAAATACTCTGACCGTTACCCGTGTGATAAAGGCAAGCATCGAGCTGACGCCTCTGTTTTTCGCCTTTTCCAGCATGATGATCCTCATCGCTCTCAGCCGCTACGGCCTGCTGAACATCAACAATATCGCCATGAGGGACACTATCGGCAACATCAACAGCGGCGTGCTGATCTTCAATACCGATGACCGGCTGACCTACCGCAATCCTGCCGCCGGAGAGCTTCTGGGAGAGGAGCTCCCTGAGGATTTCAGCGGCTTTCTGGAGCTTTTGGCTAAGATCTCAGGCAAGGCCGCTAAGGAGGACTTCTCCTCTGCCGAGGCGGCTTCCGGAGAGACTATCCTCAGTCTCCGCCAGACCGCCTGCCGAAACAGATCCGGTATCCGAGTTGCAAGAGTCATAACCGTCACCGACGTCACTGAGTACCATGAGCTTGCGGCTGCGGAAAAACGCCTGAGCATCGAGCACGAGCGCAACCGTATCGCCCAGGAGATCCACGATTCCGCCGGTCATACCTTCACCATGATCAGCTCCCTGGCAAGAGTCCTCAAGGCCGAGACTGAAAAGGACTCCCCAGACAAAAAGGCCTTCTCCGACTACATCGACCAGATCGACGGGCTTTCCCGAAGCGGCGTCACTCAGCTGCGCTGCTCAATAAACAACCTCCGTGACGATACCTTCATGACCAGTATCGTGCAGGCGGTGAACACCGTAACAGGCGCTCTCCGAGGCATCGAGACCGATGTCTGCGTCCAGGGCACGGAGGACGGCCGCTACGCCTTCTGCATCAGGGAGGTCTATGACAGCGTCCGTGAGACCGTGACCAACGCTATGCGGTATTCCGGCGCCGACCGTATCGACATGATCCTGAAATTCCTTCCGGAGCGCTTTGAGGCCTATATCCTGGACAACGGCCGTGGCTGCGCCGATATTTCCGAACATAACGGACTGAGGGGCATCCGCAGCAGGACTGAGGCTCTCGGAGGAACAGTCAAATTCTCATCAGTGGAGGGCGAGGGCTTCTCCACCGTGATCAAGATCCCCGTAAAGGAGGCGGACTCATGATAAATGTTGTTATCGCAGACGATGTGCAGATCCTCCGTGCAGGACTTAGGGCAGTTCTGGCACAGGACAGTGAAATAAAGGTGGTAGGCGAGGCCGGCAACGGCAAGGAGGCCTATGAGCTTTGCGTTCGGCTGAGGCCGGACGTGGTGCTCATGGATATGCGTATGCCGGACTTTGACGGCGGCTACGGTACCCGAAAGATCAAGGACACCCTTGAGGGCGTGAAGGTGCTGGTGCTGACCACATTCGACGACAAGGAAACTGTGGACAAGGCGGTCTCCAGCGGCGCTGACGGCTACATATTAAAGGAAATGGACAACGACAAGATCATCAGCTCCATAAAGGCGGTGGCCGGCGGCATCAATGTTTTCTGTGACAATATCTTCCAATCGATCCGCCGGGAAGTGGCAGCTCCACAGGACGCAAAAAATTACGACCTGACCGAAAGGGAGATCGATTTCCTGCGGCTGATATGCGACGGCTGCGACAATAAGGAGATTGCCGCCAAGCTCTATCTTGCGGAAGGAACTGTCCGCAACGGCATTTCCCGGCTTTTGGAGAAGCTGAAGCTGAAGGACCGCACCCAGCTCGCAGTCTTCGCCATAAAGAACAATCTGGTGTGAGAGCTGAGGGCTGCCCTGCGCCCCGCAATTTCGCCTTACGAATTAGAAAAAGGACTGCTCTGGCAGTCCTTTTTTTACTCGTCAAGCTCGATCATGAGCTCGAAATTCTCGTCTATCTTCTGTTTCAGAGCATCTATCTCCCCGCACTTTTGATTCATCAGCTCGTAGTCAGAATAGACCTCCTCACGGCCGATCTCCTCGGTGAGTGCATCGATCTGCGCCTGCATCTCGTCAATCTCCTTCTCCAAACGGCGCATCTCGTTCTTCCGGGCAGCATCAGCACTTCTCTGCTGCTTGCTCCTGTAGGCTCGGACGTTTTTCTCCTTGGCAGCCTCAGCGGCCTTGGCAGTCTTCTCCGCATCGGCGATACGCTTTTCCTCTGCCTGCTCCTCACGAAGCACATCAAGATACTTCTCGAAACCGTACTCATGGGTTCTGTAGCCGCCCTCGGTGAGCTCGATCAGCCTGTCAGCGATCCTGCTCAGCAGATAGCGGTCGTGGGAAACGAAGATCACCGTACCGGTGTACTCCTCCAGTGCCTGCTCGATAGCCTCCTTTGAGCTCAGATCCAGGTGGTTAGTGGGCTCGTCCAGGATCAGCACATTGCCGTGCTCCTGCATCATTATGGCGAAGCACAGCTTTGCCCGCTCGCCTCCCGAGATCACTCCGACCTCCTTGAATACGTTCTCCCCGGTGATCCTCACCTGCGCCAGAAGGTTGCGCACCTCCAGGTCAGAAAGGGAGGGATAGCGGCTGTGGAGCTCCTCCATTACAGTCAGCGCCCGGTTGAGATTTTTGCTTTCCTGCTCGAAATATGAGATCTTGATGTTGCTGTTCCAGCGCACCGTTCCCTTGTGAGGGAGCTGCTCCTGGATAATGCGCAGGAGGGTGGATTTTCCGATACCGTTGTCGCCGATGATGCCGATCTTGTCACCTCTGCGCACCTCGAAGCTCAGGTCGTCGATGAGAGTTTTCCGCTGAGCACCGCTGCCCACGGAGATGTCGATGTCCTTCACCTTCAGCACGTCCAGAGGCGGCTCCACACCGTAGGTGAAGGCGATCTTAGCGTGGCGGTCATCGTGTATCGGCTTTTCGATGCGGTCCATTTTTTCAAGCTGACGGCGGCGGCTCTGAGCCATTTTCGTGGTGGAGGCTCTTACCAGATTTCGTGCAACGTAGTCCTCCATTTTCGCTATCTGCTTCTGCTGGAGCTCATACTCCTTCTCACGGCGAGCGGTGTTCTCCTCACGCTGGCGGACAAAAGCGGTGTAGTTTCCACGGTAGCGTGTGAGAGTTCCCCGTTCAATCTCGCAAATGGAGGTGCAGAGCCTGTCCAGGAAAAACCGGTCATGGGAAACGATCAGGATAGCGCCCCGGTAGCTGCGCAGGTAGTCCTCAAGCCACATGATCGTTTTGAAATCCAGGTGGTTGGTGGGCTCGTCCAGGATCAGCAGGTTTGGCTCTTCAAGGAGCAGCCTTGCGATATTCAGGCGAGTCTTCTCGCCGCCGCTGAAGCCGGAAACAGTTCGTCCCAGCTCCTCCTCTGAGAAGCCCATACCGCTGAGCACCATGCGGATCTTCACATCGGTGTTGTAGCCGTCGTTGGCCTCGATCCATGAGGAGAGCTGCTGATACTCGTCGGCTGAGGAATTATCCCCGGCCTCAATCTCGGCCTCGATCTCACGAAGGCGCTCGATGCCCCGGAGGATCGGAGCAAAAACGCTGCGCATCTCCTGGATGACAGTATTCTCGGTATTAAGGCCGCCCATCTGTTCAAGGTAGCCGATGGTGGTTTTTGAGGCAAGTGAGATGATGCCGTCCTTTTCGGTAAAGCGGTCGGGCTCCACGGAGCCTGTAAGGATCTTCAGCAGTGTGGACTTACCGCAGCCGTTGTTTCCCACAAGACCGATCTTGTCGCTCTCGTCAATTGAAAGGGAAACATTGCACAGCACCTGAGTGCCGTTGTAGAATTTATTGATATTAGTAAGGCTTGCAAGCATAGGATCTTCCTTTTCAGTAGAGATAGTTCTATTTTACCACAATTTAGGAGAAATTGCAACCATACAGCGCCGCAAAAAAAGAGCCCTCCGGGAAAGGAGAGCTCTTTTGCCTAAGTGAAAAATGAACACGGTAACGTTCCGGCGCAGCAAATAAGAGAGGGTATCCGCATCGGAAACGTTTTTTTGGGTATCGCCGGAGCAGCTGCCTAATTCTGCTCCGGTATCTGAAGGGCAGGCTGCCTGACCTGCTCAGTGTAGATAAGTGTGCCGCCGGTCAGCTATGGCGGTCATCCTCCTGCCTAATGGAGTAGAGCCGCCGGCTTGCTTCTGCTTGAGAGGGAGGGTAGCGGAAGCTGCGCCTTTGCTTTCCTGCGGAACTACCTGTTCCGGCGTGTCCTGTTATTGCCCGCCGGATCAAGGTCAGATCCCCTAGACCCATTCACATTTTTTCTACAATTACTATTATACGGATTTTTTTGTAAAATACAATGAATAATACTATCTATTTATAAAGATTTTTTGCAAGATTGAATAAGAAATATTCAAAATCATCTTGCAATTCGTAGGAAAGTATGATAGAATATTACATATAGAGGAAAATTACCCGTGTACAATAATATCCAGCGTCCGTTTTTTCGGGAAATAATGGGGTGGACGCTGCAAAAAGGAGGCGTTATATGTCCAGGCTGCTGATAGGCGTCATCATAACCGACTGCCACATCGACTTTCAGGAGGAGATCCTCAGAGGCATCATCTCACAGTCATTCAAAAGCAACTGTGACACCGCTATCATTGCGCCATTTCACAATTTTTCCTTCAAAACAGACCATAAGGAGAACGAAAGGCGTATTTTCAACCTGATACTCTCAGACAAATTTGACGGATTTTTATACGACAGAGCTACCTTCTACGACAAGGAGATCAAAAAGTACATCGACTCTCTCTTGACCCGCTCAGGAAAGCCCGTTATGCTGCTAGACTCCGCCAACCACAAGAGCTTCGAGACTGCCACTATCGACGACAGCGAGGCCTTTGAAACTATCACCGACCACCTTATCGAGGTCCACGGTCATACCCGTATCTGCTGTCTCACCGGTCCAAAAGGCACCTTCGTTGCGGAGGAGCGCTTGAAGGGCTTCAAGAACTCCATGCGCAAGCACGGCCTGTACTACGGCAGGAACTGCGTCCGCTACGGAGATTTCTGGAAGGACAGCGCCCGTGAAATGGCCGACGACATAATTTCCGGCAACATCGAGCGCCCGGAGGCCGTAGTCTGCGGAAACGACGTCATGGCCGTCACCCTCACTGCTGCTCTCATGGCAGGGGGCATAAAGGTGCCGGAGGACATAGCTGTTACCGGCTATGACGCTTCCATGGACGGCTACCGCAGCGTGCCTTCCATCACAAGCTACTCACGGCCGAATTTCCAGCTTGGCGCAGAGGCCTTCCGCCGGCTCTACCGCATAATCACAGGCAAGATCTGCAACAAGGTGCCTAACGAGTACGGAAAGCTCCGCCTGGGAAGGAGCTGCGGCTGTTCGGACGACCCCAAGCTCCGCCACGACATCGTCCGCAAGGAGAACATCAACCAGCGCTTTGAGTCTGATATGCTCTACGGCGATATGCTCTTCGACATCACAAATGTCGATAATCCAGAGGATTTCGCCAAAAAGATTGACCACTACACCTACCTTCTGTACAAGATGAGCCACCTGTTCATCTGCCTTTCCAGAAAGTATATCGAGTCTCCCCAAAACAACTTCGGCGACGTCCTCACCTTCAATCCCGGCGACGAGATGAAGATGATTATTTCCAAGAATTCCGTCAGCCGTGAGCCTGCTTCTGAGGGATACTTCAGCTCAAACGAGCTGCTGCCAATTTTCAGCCAGGAGAGAGGCTTCCCAGTGGCTTACTACATCTCTCCCCTGCACTACAACAACAATTTCTTCGGATACTGCGCCGTTTCCTACGGCAAGGAGCCCCTGAGCTTCTCCTCGCTTTACCTGAAATGGATCAACTATGTCAACGTTGCCCTTGAGCAGGTGAGGATCAAGGCCATGATGAACAAGACTATCTTCGACACCAACCGTGTGCTCCTCTACGACGAGTACACCGGTCTTCTCAACCGCAACGGCCTTGTCCGGGAGGTGGCTGTTTCCGCTTCTGTCCCGGTTGACTGTATCCGCATCCAGCTCACAGGCCTGTCGAAAATGTACTATCAGAGCGGCGAAGAGCAGTGCCGGAAGATCGGATCTGCATTTGCAAGAGCTGTAAGGGACTGCCTCCACGACAGAGAGCTCTGCGGCGTGTGGTCCATGAACACCATGTGCGTCATAACCTTCACCCCCGACCGTGCGGAGGAGTTTTTCCTTGCACTCAGCGAGAGAGTCCGTGAGAGCCAGTTCAGCGGCGAGGACAACTGCAACATCGACTTCACTGTGGGACAGTATACCTTCCCCGACCTGCGTGAGCCGGATCTGCCGGACGCCGTCCACAAGGCCGCCGTCAACCGGATCTACTCCTACAGCCTCTCTGAGCACAACGCAAATCCTCAGTTCGAGAAGCTGTGCCTGCTCCGGAACAAGATCATGAAAAACCCGGAGGAGCCCTGGAACATCAGCGAGATCGCCGACCAGCTCTACCTTAGCAAGAGCTATCTGCAAAAGATCTATAAGACCTATTTCGGCAAGAGCATCATCGAGGAGATGATCCAGTTCCGCATAGATAAGGCCAAGGCGCTGCTCTCCGGCACAGACCGCACAGTTACCGAGATTTCCAGGGAGTGCGGCTATTCCTCCTACAACTACTTCGTAAGGCAGTTCAAGTCGGCGGAGGGAGTTTCGCCCTCTGAGTACCGCACATCCTGCAAGACGTGAGCTGTCTATATTTCGACGAACATCAGCTGTTCTTGCCATTTTGACAACGTGCCAGCAAAATAATGGCGATCGCGGGGTGCAGGGAGCCGCTCTCTCCTACACACTGCCCACGATCCCACATAAAAAAGAGACTGCCGGGGCAGTCTCTTTTTCATTCCAGTTCTTCGTCAGGGGCTTCTTCCGGCTCTTCTTCCTCCGGAGGGGCAAGCATTGCATCTCGCTCGCCCTCAAGTGTTTGGCTGAATATCATCAGCGAAAGAGTCATCAGTACGCAGCCTATGATGTATCCAGCAAAGCCCAAGAAGGAACTTCCTACTATCTGGATATTCGGCACGAGTTTGACTGCGAACACCACCGCCATGAGTATGCGGTCCGCCCACAGAAGGCCTGTGATGAACTTCACCGACTGCTTCTTTACCGCAATGAGGGAAAGGACTCCGAAAATCGCCATGCACAGGGCGTTGAACAGGCATACCGTGCCGATCAGCAGAACTCCGGCGTACATGATGTACGTCATCCCAGCCCTGAACAGCTCGAAAACTCCCAGTATGCCAAAGGACAGCAGCCCGGTGCTGACCTCCAGGTGATCGTCGATATAGCGGAGCTGTGTCAGGCGGTATATCCCCCAGCCGCCGATCAACGGCGCTAAAGCAAGGGAGACTATGCTCAGCAGCTTCAGCGTGACTCTTTTCCCCATATAAAGCCTCCTTCCGTTTTTTTCCATTTTACCACGGAAGGAGGCTTTTGTCAATGTCAGCTATCAAGCTCTGAGATCAGCTTCTTTATATCCTCGCTGATCCTTTCGTACTCGAAATCGTGGACGTAGTGTCCGCAGTCCAGCTCTATGAGCTTTCCGTTTTCGGAGGAGTCCACCATTGCCTGCATACCGCCGATCCAGAGCTCCTCTCCGCTGTAATCGGCAGATGCGTACATTATCATGGGGACTGTAGGCAGAGGCCTAGAGTTCAGCTCCTCCCTCAGGGCAAGCTCATTTTCAAGGCTGGCCTCTCTCATCATCGTGTCATTTGCAGTTATGTGACAGGCGATCTCGGTGAGTATCTTTTCCTCGCTGTCGGTCAGAGTGCCTGACATATCCAGGTTCCCAAGCCTGACCAGTCCGGTATATCTGAGCGCTCTGTTGGCAACTTTTGCAAACCCCATGATCTTGTCATTGCTTCTGAGGATCTCTTCGCTTTCGCAGTTGGGAGTACAGCAGTCAAGTCCCACTATTGCTTCTACCTCGTCGGGGTACTTCTGAGCCCAGAGAGTTGCTTCATGGCCGGAAAAAGAATGAGGACAAAGGATATACGGACCTTCAACGCCTGCCTTTTCAAGCGCTTCCCTGTCCTGTCGGAGTATCGTGTCAATATCACGCTCATCGTCGATCTCATCACTGAAGCCGTAGCCGAATTTTTCCACAACAGCTATCCTGTTCTCATCGGAAAGCCTGCTGTAAAGGGCTTTGAAATCAAGGATCGGTGAGGGCGTTCCCCAGCCGGAAAGGAAAACTAGAGTGTGGTCGCCCTCGCCTTCGGTGTAGATGCTCATATTGTGACCGTCTACCTCCACAAGCTGTCCCAGCGGAGTTTCGTAGAGCTCCTTGTTCTTCTTCAGCATTATCTGGTTGTAAATGGTCATTGTGATAATGAATACCGCTAAAATTGCCAGCAGCACCAGCAGTACCCTTCCTGCTATCCTGAGGGGAGTTCTCTTTTTGATCTTCATGGTAGTTCTCCTTATATCATATCGGGAATTTTTGGGGAGAGGCTCTGTTGAACTCTCTCCCCTGTGTGTGTTATTCAGCCGGCTCGTCGTCGGAGTCCTCATACTCCATGATGTCCCCCGGCTGGCAGCTCAGCGCCTTGCAGATAGCGTTGAGGGTGGAAAAGCGGATAGCGCTGACCTTTCCGGTCTTGAGCTTGGAAAGATTTACGTTGCTGACGCCTACACGGTCACTGAGCTCGTTAAGGCTCATTTTGCGGTCAGCCATCACACGGTCAAGTCTAAGAATAATTGCCATGCTATCACCTCTCAGACTGTCTCGTCGGACTCTTTTTGGAGCATTGCCCCGTAGCTGAAGAACTGCGCAAAGCAGAATATCAGGATCGACGGGATCAGCATTGCGATCTCAATGAAAGAGCCGTGGAGAGTTGCGTATTTTCCGCTGAAAAGAGAGAGAAGGACGTTGGGCAGGAAGGATCCTGCAAAGAGCACCTCAGCGATGAGCTTCATAGCCTTGACTGCGCTCTCTGTGAAGGGGATGCCTGTGCGTGAGATCCCTCTGAAAATGTATGAGGCGATGAAGGCGCAGGCTGCAAATACTGTGCCTGTGCTGAGAAGCTGTGCCATTTCTTCCTTCTTCTCGGCGAATGTGGAGTGGTAGAATGAGTCGCCCACGCCCAGGATAACTGCTCCCAGACAGAGGAGCCCGATGATTGCCATGAGCACTGTCATGCCGGTGCTGTTTTCTTGGATCTTTGCAATAGCTGTTGTCTTTTTCATGATAGCGCCTCCTTAAACAGTCTCGTCAGATTCCTTCTGGAGCTCTGCGCCGTAGTTGAATACGAAGATGAAGAGAATGATGACCAGGACGAAGAGAGCTGTCAGCAGGCCGACACCCTTGATGATGAGGCTCACTGCTGCGAAGGGGATCAGTGAGAAGCCGAATGCCTTCATTTTCTTCAGGACGTTATCCTCGAAAGGAGAGTCGCACTTTGCAAGGGCGTCTGCCAGTCTCTTGCCGAAGATGCAGGATACCAGTGAAGCGACGAGGATAAGAATCCCGGCGAGGCAGCCTATTGTTGCTGCGATACCGAAGGCCTTGCAGTTGAACTTTGTTATGTCGCCGTCTATGTTGTAGGTGTAGTGGGTATCGTCTGTTTTGTTCTCAATGACGTTGAGGGAGAAATCTGTGCCGAACTGGTCGAAGTGGATGTTTGTTGTGGGGATATTGACCAGAGTGCCGGTCTTTATCATTGCTCCTGCCAGTGAGCCCAGCTTGCTCTCGTCAACTACGATCTCTGTTTCTGCTGAGCCTGTGATCTGGATTGCGTCCTCAGGGAGAGTTGCCATTGTAATTGCGCTGAGAGAAGTTGCCACGATACCGGCGATGATCACTGCCATGAGGATCACTACGATGACCTTTGAAACCTTACCAAGTGTGTTGATCTTTGAAACATTAGCGTTTTTCATGATGTACCTCCAAGTTTGTTCGGGAGTGTTTCCCTTTGATGAGTCTACTATACCACGGAAATCTGCGTTTGTCAATAACTTTTTATCGTTTTTCGATAAATATTGTACGTTTGCATATAAAAAGGGGAGTCCAGATAGGGCTCCCTTGTGCAAAATAAACGATAAGTTTTTATCGAGAAACGTTAATTATTTATCGACAGTCTCTCCCTCTCCTTCAAAACTGTCACCGTCATCAGTATCAAAAGCACCGACGGCACAGGAGAAGATGCGGCGGTGACGGCTGTTTGGAGGGCTGCGGCTGAGACCGTGCTTCCCATGAGCATTTCCTCCGGGAGAAGTCCCCGGCAGATCAGATAGCTGAGAGCTCCGGCTATGAGCCTTAGCAGGAAAGTCCGCCAAAGAGGAAATTTCCCACGGACAGCCGCACAGAGCTGCACAAAAACGCAAATTCCCCCGAATGAGGTCACCGCCGAGAGCGCCGGCAGGAGAGTTGGATCCCCGGCCGGGAGCCGGATAACGGCGGTCACATCCAAAACCGCAGCACAAAGGCTCTGACATACCGCCGAAGGTCTGTCGGTGAGACTGCTGAGGAGCTCCCCGGCGGCAGAGAGAGCTCCCACCGCCTCAAGCGCCGCAGTCACCACCGCAAAGGCCAGCACAGCGCAGCAGATCTCCGCCATTGAGCGCCCTGCCGAAAGAGTGCAGTCCGAGATCAGCTCAGGACTAAGCCGGACGGCTCCCCTTTTCGCCCCCGGAGCAGGCTCCCTTCTTATAATAAAGGACACCGCCACGCCAATGATCAGGTCGGCGGCCAGATTTGAGACAAGGATCAGCCGCCCGGCAGCCGAGTCTCCGTAGAGCTGGGAGGCGACACAGCCGAAAATAAAGGCCGGTCCCGCCCCGAAGCAGGCTCCCGACAGCCATGCAGCGCTTTTTCGGCTGAGCCTGCCCTCCTCCACAAGCCCGGCCAGGAGCTTTGCTCCCACGGGATAGCCGGCCAGGGAACTCAGCAGGAAAACTCCAAGGGCCTCGCCGCTGCTGCCCAGCAGAAGCCTCCCCGGCAGCCTGAAGATCCCGGAAAACTGCCGGAGCGCTCCGCTTTTTATAAGAAGAGCCGAAATGATCAGCATTGCGTAAAGAGAGGGGATCAGTATCCCCATGCACCGCCCCACCGCCTCGGAAACAGCCCTCCGCACCGCCTCTGAGCCGGCGATACAGAAGGCGGCTCCTCCCAGAAGAATGGCGGTATTTCCGGCAGAAGCAGCCTTTTCTCTCAAATCTCTCATATTCATCACCCACTCAATCATATTATTAAAAGCGGAATTTTATGAGCTGGAGTGATGAGAATGTTTGAGAAGCTGGCTGACCGGCTGTACCTTGGGCCGGGTATGTACGTTGAGGGCAACCGTGAGATCTTTGTGGAAAACTGCCGCCGCATCGAGGAATGCAACGAGATCCTCATGCGGCTGATCTCCGGAAAGCTCTGTATCCAGATCTGGGGAAGCGGCCTGCGTGCCTTCGATTTCAAGACCCACGGCCTTGTGATCCGTGGAAGGATCGAAAGGATCGAATTTGCAGAAAGGAGCGTCCGGCGACATGAGAGATCAGCTGAGGGGCTGCATTGAGATAAAGGCACGGGGAAGAGGCCTTTACCGCTTCATCAACGCCCTGCACACCGGCAGGGTGAACTGCTTTGAGGAGTTTTGCAGCGGCGAGGTGCTGAGTTTGCAGATCTACCGCCGTGACCTTAAAAAGGTAAGGGCTCTGGCGGAAAAATGCGGCGTGGAGATCTCTGCCAACGAGCTGACCACCCTCTCCTCCAGCCTGAGGAGATACCGGCGGAGATTTGGACTAATGGCAGGGGCGCTCATTGCAGCAGCAGCCCTGATCTGGCTATCCCAGACCATACTCATCATCGAGATACAGGGCAACAGCGCTGTTCCTGACAAGGTGATCCTGGCGGCGCTGGAGGAGCTGGACATTCGCCCGGGAGTTCCTGCCGGGTCTATCGACTACATCTGGAGCGAGGATCAGCTGCGGCTGAAGGTGGACGGTATCGCCTGGGCAGGTATGCACCGCTCCGGCAGCCGGCTTGTGGTAGAGGTCACTGAGCCGGTGCTTCCCCCTGAGCGTGTGCGGAAGAGGCTGCCCTGCAACGTGGTGGCTTCCCGTGATGCGGTGATCGTTTACACGGTGGTCAGGGACGGTATGCTCATGCACAAGGTGGGGGACTTCGTGCCTAAGGGGACCCTCCTCATAAGCGGCGTTACCGGCGACGACACCGGACACACCACCTTCCACCACGCCATGGGCGACATAATCGGCGAGTATCAGGAGACCGTCACCTTCTCCGGGAGCCTTGCACCGGAGCGGTGTACTCTCACCGGCAGAAGCAAAAACCGCCGGCGGATCAGGCTTTTCGGGTGGAAGATCCCGCTGTATCTTGGGAAAAACAAGTACGCAAGCTCAGTTTCTGAGGTCAGCTCTCAGCAGCTGCACCTCTTCGGGAAGGAGCTTCCCATAGGGGTCGAAAGGGAACGGCTCTCGGAGACCAAGCTCACTCAGCAGCAGCTGACGGAGGAGGAGCTTTCAGCGGAACTCATGGAGAAGGTCTATCTGTACGAGAAGAACTTTCTCTCCGGCGACACAAAGATCATCTCCCGGAACATCGAGCGCTCCTCCGATGAAGAGGGCATGACCCTAACGGTGGAGTACACTCTTCAGGGGGATATTTGCTCCCAGAGGGATATTTTCCTGGCATGAACCTTGTAACCAGAGCAAATCGTAGGGGCGGACCAATCTGGGCGCCCGTGCCGTTTGTATGAGTCAGCCAGAATGTCGAGGATGCTATCCCCTACAGAAAAAAAGGACTGCAAAGGGGAGCCCCCTCTGGCGGATCGCAGGTTATATTTATGAGACTGTAATTTCAGGCTCGGTAACCATATTTTCCGCTAAGGGGATCAGCCTAAAGCAGTCCCTTTCTTCTTATTTAGCACCTTCCATTATAGCCGGAAGGATCGTGTCGTTCCATGACCGGGCAAGCCTGTTCAGCATTGCGTAGCCGTCCTTGCCTGCCGCCACGCCGTTGTCCCAGATGAAGCACTTGATGCCCTGAGCCTTGGCCGCAGAAATGTAGTACCTGTAGTAGTCCGCTCTTGTGGAGTCGTCCACCTTGGCAACACAGCCGAATTCGCCGATGATCACCGGCACGCCCTTGCTGATGAAGCGTGAGTTGATGTCGGCGAACTTTGCGTCAAGCTCGCTCTTCTCGCTGTCGCCGAAGGTGGTAGTGTCGCCGTTGGCAAACCTCCACGGTGCGTAATAGTGCAGAGAAAGAATGATGTTCTTGTCGCCGGGGATCACCGCATCGTTCATAGCCGCAGCCTCTGCGGAGGCGCCGTAGGTGGTTACGATAAGGGTGCGGTCAGCGTTATTTCCGCCGGAAGCTCTTACTGTGTCCACGAAATCCTGCTCATACTTGTTCACAACAGCACGCTCGGCAGAGGTGCCGCCCATCCACTCGTTAGCGCTGCCAACTGTACGGGGCTCGTTCATGCCCTCAAAGAGCAGCCTGTCGCCGTAGTCCTTGAAACGAGCGCTAATCTGCTCCCATATCTTCTTGAGCTTGGCGCTGTTTGCGGAATACTGGCCTTCTTCAGGCGCAAACCAGATGTAGTCGTCGTGGTGCATATTCAGGATAACGTACAGGCCGTTATTATAGGCGTAGTCAACTACCTCCTGAACACGGTCCATCCAATCGCTCTGGATGGTGTCGCCGTCCATATGCTCGCCCCAGGTAACAGGGATACGGATGGCGTTGAAGCCGGCGTCCTTCACGGAGAGGATCATTTCCTCAGTGGTCTTTGGGTTGCCCCAGCCGGTCTCTGTGGAGATCCCGGACTTGTTGGTGTTGTAGCTGTCAAGGGTATTTCCCAAATTCCAGCCCACCTTCAGGTCCCCTGCGATCTCTGATGCACTGCGGAAGCCTGTGGAGGAGGTCTGTGCCGGTTTTCCCTCAGTTTTAGCAGGTGTGGGAGCCGCCGCACCGCTGCCTGAGCTGTACTTTACTGTAATAGAATCGAGAGTTGCCGTGGGCTGCTGGCTCCACCAATATCCCAGCATAAGCTCACCGTCCTTCGCAATGTAATTCTTTGCAGCAGTAGGAACGAACCAAGTCAGTGACAGCGAAGAGCTGTCGGTAAATACGGCTGTGTCGGGAGACTGATAGTAGTTCTCACCGGCGCTGTAGCCGAAAGCTCCTGTGAACTTCCCGAAGGATCCGGAGCTTGAAATATTGTATATCACAGCCTCAGGAACAGCGTCCTCCGGGAGGAAGTCAGCTGTCTTCACCTTGATCGTGTTGTCGGTGTCGCTGAAGCTGACGCTCTGGCCGACCTGCTGAGTTACTGTGCCGTCAACAGGGATCTCACGGGTACGGTCGAAGGTACAGATCACGCTGTCCAGCCGAACGGAGCCTGCTCCGCCCCACCAGTAGCCGAAGAGCACATCTCCTGCCGGGGAAACGTAGTCGGAGATGTTCCCCGGTACCTCCCACTTTATCTCGCCGTAGGTGCCCTGAGTAGGTGCCGAGAAGTCATCCGACTGGAACCATCCCTCATCGGTAGCCGCCGAGCAGTCGCCGTTTACAGAGATACCGCAGCCGCCCTTGAAGGTGCCGATGTCGCTGCCGTCGCCGGAGTAGATCACGAAGGTGAATGAGCGGATCTTGTCGCCTTCCTCAATGAAGTCCGCCAAGGGGAGCTGGATGGTGTTGCTGCCCTCCTCACGGCCAACGGTCTTGTCAACAGTCACCTGAGTTGCGCACTGTGCGGAAAGAGTCTCCATGGGGCTGACGTGCTCAGTGGGAGCTTCTGTGGGAGCCTCCGTTTCCTCCTGAGAGGACTCATCGGGAGCCTGAGTGGTCTCTGCTGAGCTTTCAGCCGGAGCCTGAGAGCTGCTCTGAGCCGGCGAAGACTTTTCTCCGCAGCCTGTGAATGAAGCTGCCATAACAGCGGCAGCCATGATCGCTGAAATATACTTTTTCATCGTTTCTCCTTATTTCAATATTATTCTAACCCTTATCATAGCACGTTTTCGGCTATTTTGCAATGGTTCCCGGGAATTTGATATAGCAAACAAACATGAAATATGTTAACTGATCTGTTTTGTGTGGAAAGCCAGGGCGAACATCTCCCCTTCTCCAAATACTGCTGTATCCCGGGAATTTTCTAAAAAGCAGAAGGCCTCTGCCGAGCTTTATCCTGCTATAGTTTAATGAAAAACAAAACCCCCGGTAGTTTCCTACCAGGGGCGTGGTGCGAGTGACGGGACTTGAACCCACACGTCGTTTCCAACACTAGCACCTCAAGCTAGCCTGTCTGCCTATTCCAGCACACTCGCATTGCGGTCTATCCTGACCGCCTTAATATTATACCAAATAACGCTTGCCTTGTCAAGAGTTTTCCGAAAATTTTTTTATTCTCCGGTGTACACTTGTCAATGATCTTGGACACTAACCCTCAAAAAATAAGATGT
>ERZ795047.132-NODE-132-length-94249-cov-9.601142_pt1 | contig 94249 bp, 92 predicted proteins | sample MGYA00375131_ERZ795047 | MGnify/ENA primary metagenome ERZ795047 (study PRJEB30176, sample SAMN05720228) | activated sludge metagenome | isolation source: Anaerobic digester | place: Japan | collected 2015-05-20 ... | reverse complement strand
CTATAGTTGTGTACCATGCCGGGCGCACGGGATGCCGGATCGGGTCCGGCATGACGGGAAAGGACTGTCATCCCGTAATGGTTCTATACGGGATCTCGCTCTTGCTCTTTCGAAGGACGGAGATGCCGGATCGGAGTCCGGCATGACTTAAGGTTGAAGTATCTCCAATCTACTTCGAAATCCAGCAAAACACCTGGTGACACGCTCACAATCTTCACAGGCTATATAACTCTTTTAAGGCAATGAATTTGTACATTTTATTCGCCTGTGTTATGTCAAACCTGGGCAGATCATTTAAAATCATCGAGCCTGACTTTTCCAAAAAAAAGACCCGGTAGCGATTCACCGGGTCTTTTCGTATGGTTCGGTTCGATCTCAGTAAGTCTCGCAGAAAAGCTCGAAGTAGCTTTTCGGGTGTTTGCAGGCCGGGCATATATCGGGCGCTTCTTTGGCCTCGAGAATATAGCCACAGTTCCCGCATTTCCACAGCACTTTCTCTTCCCTCTTGAAGACTTTGCCCTTCACGACGTTATCGAGTAGCTTCAAGTACCTGGCTTCGTGTCTGTTCTCGACCTTAGCGATCTGTCTGAAGCTGTTGGCGACATCTTTGAAGCCTTCCTTTTCGGCCACATCGGCAAATTCTGGGTACAGTATAGTCCATTCTTCGTTCTCTCCGGCCGCCGCGGCCTTGAGATTCTCTTTGGTGGTTCTCAACTCTACCGGGTAGTCGGCATCGACATGTACCGTTATCGGCAGTTCGCTTGCCATTCCTTCAAGGATGTGTTTGAAAAATACTTTCGCGTGCTCTTTCTCGTTATCGGCAGTCTCGGTGAAGATCGCGGCTATTTGCTCGTAGCCTTCCTTTTTCGCGACGGAAGCGTAAAATGTGTAGCGATTCCTCGCCTGTGATTCTCCCGCAAAGGCCTTCATAAGGTTTTCAAGTGTTTTTGTGCCTTTAAGATTCATTGATTCACCCCCAGGTTTGAGATATTTTTTGGTTTTCTTGTCAGCTCGGTTGGATTTGAGATGGAAATCATTACTCTTTTAGTATATTATAATTTACTTTGTTTTGTTCGATGGATCGGCTAGATCGTTAATTCTTATCTTCAAACTGACTGGCCGAGTCGATTCCAAAGTTTTCGTTTTCAACGTTTCCGGCCGGTTCCATATGGACATGTACATCGTACACACTCTCATGACCTTCAATTATCGCCTTTTCTACGTTCTTAGCTAGCGTGTGCGCCTTCTTCACCGTGAGCAGCGGATCCACTTCAATATCCAGATCGACAAGGTATTTGTACCCCATTTTTCTCACCCTTACCTTGTGAGGGTTCTGGACGCCGGGAATTTTGGAGACGGCTTCGAAGATTATATTGTATATATCGTCACCGGGTTTGAGACCGTCCATGAGCTCGAAGTTGGTCTCCCAGAATAGTCCGACGGCCGTCTTTATAACCATGGTAGAAACGGCCAGGCCGACAAGCGTGTCGATTATCTGGAACCCCGTGAGGCTAACCAGAATGGAACCGAAAAGAACGGACAGAGATATTATTATATCCGATCTCATGTTCAGGGCATCGGCCTTGAAGACCGATGAGTCGATTTTTCTGGCTATCGCCAGCTTGTATCTGTAGAGTGCGTACTTCCCGATCGCCGAGATCATAGCCACCGTAACCACGAGCGGTAGATTCTCAACCGACGAACTTCCCGAAAACAGCTTCTCGATAGAACTCATAGCCAGTTGAGCGCCAGCGAAAAAGATAACCATCGATACTATCTTCGAGGCTACGGCATCGGCTCTCTCATGACCGTACGGGTGCTGCGCGTCTGGTGGCTTATTGGAGACCGATGTCGATACCAGAGTGATCAGCGACGTCAGTATGTCCGTCGATGAGTCTATACCGTCGGCCAGTATCGCGACGCTTCCGGTGAAGAAACCGGTCAACAACTTCAGAACTGCCAGAATGGCGTTGCCCACTACGCCGATTATCGATCCGATCCTCGCTGTCGAGGCCCTGTCTTTATTCTCCATCTGACACCTCTATCGCGCTCGAGAGGCCAGCCAGACTCCACCTGCCCCTTTGCTTTTCCAGTCTTCCATTTATTACTACGGGGGTTCCGGTCGTGTCGAGCGTCGCTCTAGAATTGCCTGTGTTATGGTACAAAATGGCGTTTCCTTTGCTCCCGTGGAGGTTGATCCTTACCAGATCCTTCTTTCTGCTTATGCTTTTGATCGTGGTGAACCTTAGCCAGGGATTATCCCTCCTGAATCTCAGTATGTTTTTGAAGCGCTCGAAATAGCTACCAGCGATACCGCTCTGCGCCTGGATGGATACGCCGCCGTGCGGGCGGTTCTTTCCCAAAGCCTTCCATTCGGTCTGGCCGGGTCCATAACCGTTTTCGTACCAGAGGAACGGTTCCAACTGTTCTTCGTTGAAGTACTCGTCGTAAACGCCTTCCATTCCCAGCTCTTCTCCGTAGTACAGAAAGGGCAGTCCCGGGAGAGTGAGCAGTACCGTAAGCGCCAGAAGAGCCAGATCCCTGTCGCCATTCATGGAGCTGACGAGCCTTGTCATATCGTGGTTGGTCAGGAAAGTACCAGACTCGTAACTACGCTTGGATCTGAAAAATCTCTGCATGTCCGTCTTCAGAGCCTTTACGAGCGATTCGGCGTTCCTGGAAGCTATCGCTAGCTTCAGATCTTCGGCCAGGGGGAAGTTGAAACCGATCCCGAAGATGCTCGAGTACATATCCACGATCCTGGCGTCGTCCCAGACCTCGCTAACGAAGAGACAATCGGGGGAGATCGCGCGACAGTGTGAAGTCATCTCCTTCCAGAAGGCGATGTTCCTACTGTGCTGGTACTCGCAAATACCCTTCTCGATGGAGAAATCGAAAATGTGTTTGGCCGCGTCGAACCTGAAACCATCGAATCCCACAGAAAGCCAGAAAGTCAAAACCTCTTTTATCTGTTGCCATAGAGAGGGCGACTCGAAATTGAGATCGGGACTCCCCGGTCCGAAGAGCGCGTATACCCACCGGCCCGAGTAATTAGACCAGACCTGTTGATTGTCCCAGTGGCGGCGCGCCTTAAGCCACTCTTCACTTTGCAGAAAGAGATACCAGTCGCAGTACGGTTTCTCGCCGTCCAGGGCCTTCAAAAACCATTCATGGCTGGGTGATGTGTGGTTGAGCGGGAGATCAAGGATCACTTTGAGATCTCTTTTGTGCGCGCCGTAAAGGAAGTTTCTCAAGTCCTTAAGGTCGCCATAAATCGGATTTATGGCGAAGAAATCCGTTACGCTGTACCCATGGTAAGCAGGAGATTGCATTATGGGAAGCAGCCAGATTCCTTCCATCCCAAGTTCGGCTATGTAGTCGAGCTTCTTTTCGGCTCCCTTCAGGTCGCCTATCCCGTCGCCGTTTCCGTCGCAGAAGGAACGGAGATAAAGCTCATAAAACAAAATTCTTCCCTCCAGTCAGTGTGGACTAATTTGGACCGGTCAACTCAACATTAGAATCTTACATCTTATCACGGTTGTTGGATTATTTCTTGTGATAAAATTTTCTCTAGCCCCGGTAGAAGGAGATGGAATCGAATGTTGATTGAAGAGTTGCTCGGCAAGGGCGAAAAGATGAACGCCAGCGATGTTCACATAACCTGTAGAGGAAACGTCATGTATAGGGTTGATGGCGAGCTGGTCGAGGATATTTTTATTACGGACGATATAATGATGAGGAAGATCCTCTCAGAGCTTCAGAGTCTCACCAACGAAAAGTTCGAAGAGTCGGAAAAGAAAGAGATCGATTTCTCTTTCGGATTCGGTTCTTCGCGGGTGAGAGGCAATTTTTTCTATTCAAACAAGCTGCCGGCACTCGCGCTAAGGCTAATACCCAAAACGATAAGAACGCTCGACGATCTCGGATACCCGGAGCTATTCAAGGAATTCTGCAAGCCTGACAAAGGGCTGGTTCTGGTGGCCGGTCCCACCGGAAGCGGTAAATCGACGACGCTGGCCGCCATGCTGGAGAATATAAATCGCACCAGGCATGTTCACCTAATAACCATAGAAGATCCGGTCGAGTACGTCTTCGAGCAAAAGAACGCGTTGATCCATCAGAGAGAGCTAGGACCTGACACACAATCCTTTTACAACGGTCTGAAGTACGCTCTCAGGCAGGACCCCGACGTGATTCTCGTTGGAGAAATGCGAGACAGCGAGACCATGGAGCTGGCCATGACCGCAGCCGAGACGGGACATCTGGTCTTCTCCACCATACATACCAATTCTGCGGCCACGACACCCGAAAGAATCGTCGGCGTTTTTCCGCCCCACCAGCAGAACCAGATATCCATGCAGCTGGCCAACACCTTGATGGCCGTCGTTTACCAGAGGCTTCTAAAAAGACGCGACGGTAAGGGAAGAGTCGCCGTCATAGAGATCATGGTGGTTAATCAGGCCATAAGGAATCTCATACGTGAACAGAAATTCCACCAGATAGAGTCAATGATGCAGGCCGGAGTGAAATTCGGTATGGTCACGTTCGACGACGCCCTTGTGGAGATCTTCAAGAAGGGGATAATAGACAAAGATCAGCTTTTGTCCTACGCTAGGGACGCCAGTTCGATGGCCAGGAGGAGTTTTTGATGAATCTCGAAAAGATCATGGAAGTCTTCCGGGAAAGATTCAAAGAGGTCGAGGCCCAACTTTCAAGGCCCGAAATCGCCTCCGATCCGGAAAGACTTATGGAATACGGCAAAAAACATGCCGAGCTCTCCCAGATAATCGAGCTTCACGGGAGGATAGAGACCATGAAGAGAGAACTCGACGACTGGAGCGAAATGAAGAACAGCAGCGAAGAGGAAGAGCTCGAAGAGATAGAGAAAACCATCGATGAATTGAATGTGAAGATCGCGACAGAAGAACGCAATCTCAAGTCGCTTCTAGTTCCTGATCTGGCCGACGACAGGAACATAATAATAGAAATCAGGGCGGGAACGGGCGGCGAAGAGGCGGCCCTTTTCGGCTCCGATCTCTTCAGAATGTACAGCCGCTACGCGGAGCGCAACAACTGGAAGTCTGAAGTTATAGAAGTGAGTGAAACAGATCTCGGCGGCCTCAAAGAGATCATCTTCCAGATAAAGGGTCGGAGCGTTTACAGCAAGCTCAAATACGAGAGCGGCGTTCACAGGGTGCAAAGAGTGCCCACAACCGAATCCGGCGGGAGAATACACACCTCGACCGCCACAGTGGCGGTACTCCCCGAAGTCAGCGAGACAGAGGTAAGGATAGAGCCTTCCGATCTCAGGATAGACACGTACAGGGCCTCGGGGGCCGGCGGGCAACACGTAAACAAGACCGACTCGGCCGTCAGGATCGTCCATATCCCCACCGGAATAGTGGTGGCGGTGCAGAAGGAACGATCACAACATCAGAACAAGGCCCGTGCGATGGAGCTGTTGAGGGCAAAACTGTACGACATGTACAGCTCGAAGGCCGAGAGTGAAGTAACCCAGACCAGAAGATCGCAGATCGGCACCGGAGAGCGGAGTGAAAAAATCCGGACCTACAACTTCCCGCAGAACAGAGTGACCGACCACCGGATCAATTTCACCAGTTACCGCCTCCTGGATATAATGGACGGAGATATAGAGGAACTTGTCACTGAACTCTCCGCCGCCGATATAAACAAGAGGCTCGAACTCCTCCACAAAGAACTGGTGGGCTGAGCCGTGAACGGTCGAGTGTGAAGGTCACATTTCGAGCTTTGCCAGAACCCGCATGTTCAGCCCGTAAAGAAACGACCCGACAGCCGCAAGCGAAATGAAGGCGATGCCGAAAGAAAAGGTGTCGGCCATCTTTCCGAACGACGGGAAAATGACTATCATGACTACGCTGAAAACCATGCTGGAAAACGAGATGATCGTCGCTCTGTACTGCGATGGAATGAGTCTGTTTATGTAATCGCTGCTGGTCACAAAGAGCATGGCTTCAAACATTGATATTAAAATGAAAAAGGGTGCCTTGAATGGAGACAGGGCGAGCGCCCATATAGAAATCACTGCCGCCAACGGCAAAACGATGAGCATCCTCTTCTCTCTGAGCAGCGTCTGGAGTTTGTGAACCTTTGTGGCCGTCACCCCCGCTGCAAGAGAGCCGATGGCGAGCAACACCCCGATCTGGAATTCATTCATTCCCTCGTTCTTCCAGAAGTTCTGCATATAGAAGAAAATACAGGTGCAAAAGGCCAGTATGGTTTGCGTAAAGAGAATCAGGAAGGCCACTTTTCTGGTCTTCGCGATCACGCCGAAGCTATCCGCGATCTGCCTTGCAAAACCCTTCAGGCTACGCTTTGGCGAAAATCCGGTCGAATCCGAGTCTATCGGCGGTTCAACGAAAAGCAAAGAGTAGCCGATGGTGAAGGTTATTATCGCCGCCGACACCCAGAAGGCAAGGTGATAATCGAGAGTTCCGAGGAGACCTCCAACGAGGAAGGCCACGATCGATGAACACTGAAAGATGGCCTCCTGTTTTCCTGCAATTCGCATGAACTCTTCGCTCTTTCCGAGATATTTCAGTGAATCGTAGACTAGAGCCTCTCCCGAACCGGATTCTAGATTGTATGAAAGGGCAGAAAACACCATGAAAAAAAGAAAATGAGTGAAATCGCTGGAGGCTATCAAAATCAGAATGCTTGCAAGAGACATGCAACGTCCCAGGACACGGCTCAGTTTTCTTCCGAAAAGATCCGCGATCGAACCGGTAGGTACCTCCATAGCCAGCGAAGTGACGTGGAATATGCCCTCCAGTAATCCGATCTGCGTCAGGCTCATTCCCTTGAAGGCCATATAGATCATCCACAGGCCGCCAGACAGCCTGAGGTTCATTAAGAAAGAGAATACGTAGTTCCTGCGTATATTTTTTTCCATTCCAACAGCCAGTTTATCCATTCAAAACCTCTCCTAAATAAAAAGGCCGTGACTCCCGTCACGGCCTTGTATACTGATGCTTTGAGGCGGTTTAAGCTCCGGTACCGAGCCTGACGAGGTAGCATTCACCCACGGAATCGGCAATTCCGCCGAGGATCGCTCTTCTGTGAGCCTGGATAATATCCAGCATGAGATGCCACCTCCTCTTTATCCGAGAAAAATTATACACTCCGTCCGGGCAATTATGTATATAATTTTCCTTTCGACATCACGAAAAATATGCAAGAGTCCAGAGAATTCTGATATAGTATAGTTGTAGGACATCCTACATCTTGATCGGGAGGGTTGCATATGTCTCACATTCCCGTAGAGAACCGCGGTCACAGCTCTTTGATAAGCGTTATTCAAAACGAACTCAAGACCAGGATAGTTAACGGAGCCTTCAAGCCGGGAGAGAAACTTCCTTCCGAGCCGGAACTCGCTATGGAGCTGGGGGTGAGCAGAAACTCCTTGAGAGAGGCGATCGGTCTTCTCCAGAGAGAGGGCCTTCTGGTGAAGCGTCATGGTGTGGGCAACTTCGTGACCGACAGGTATCCGTTGATCCGTGGAGGAATTGAACGACTTGCCGGGATCACTGAGTTCATAAGGGCGCAGGGGTTCAAAGCCGGAAGTAAAATCACCAGATTCGAGCTCCTGGAATGCCCGGGTGAGATAGGCCAGAAGCTCGATACAGAACCGTGTGAAAAGATCTTCATAATGGAGACGATCAAGTACGCCTCAGAAGTGCCGGTAGCGCTCTGCGTAGATTTCATTTCCCGTTCGATCGCCGGGAACATTGATCCGGACAGGATTCACAACTCCATCTTCGACGGTTTGAGGGATCACTACGGAGTGGATATAAGGTACGCCGAGTGCGATCTGATACCTATGACCGCTGGAGAGGAGTTGACCGGAAAGCTCTCCGTAGAGACCGGAACGCCGGTTCTGCTGCTGGAGCAGATACATTACGATTCGCAGAACAGAAGGGTCCTGTACTCCAAAAGTTATTTCCCTGTCGGTAAGTTCACTTTCAAGTTGATCAGAAGGCGCTAAGATACCATTACCAAGGAGGTGAGTGCGTTGAGAAGGCTTTTTGTACTGCTGGTACTGTTGATCGGGATTTTTCTCTCTGCAACGACCATCGAGGTTTTGTGGATGGGCTGGCCACAGGATCAGGTCATGCAGCTGGTGAAAGCTTTCAAGGACGAGAACCCCACTATCGAAGTGGACATTCAACTTGTTCCGTTCGGGCAGCTTTTCCAGACTCTTGAAGTGAGACTCGCCGCGGGCGATGGGACGCCGGACGTTTATATCGTTGACGGTCCTAACACCGCATCTTACGCGGCTAGAGGCTATTTACTGGCCCTGGACGATTATTTCACGGATGAAGAGATGGATGACTGGTTTAGCTCATCGATCGAAGAGGGGAGCTACAACGGCAAGTTTTATTCGGTACCATACGGCACATCTTCGGCCGGGATTTTTTACAACAAGGCCATTTTCAAGGAGTACGGAATACCCTTTCCACCCGAAGGGATCGACGAGAGATTGACATGGGATGAGGTTGTCGAAATTGCTAAAGCTCTCACCAAAGACACGAACAACGATGGTATAACTGACATTTGGGGCCTGGTGATCGAGCAGATAGACAGACCCTATCTGATATTCCCGATCGTACAATCGCTTGGAGCTCAAGTACTCTCCAGCGACGGGTTCGTCTCGCAGGGATATATCAACTCCAAGGAGTTCATAGAAGGCACAACTTTCTACTGGAAACTCTTCAACGAGTGGAAGATAAGCCCTCAGGGCGTTTCCGATTCGGCCATCGCCAGGGAGTATTTCGGTACCGGCAAGGCGGCCATGATGCTGGGCAACGAATGGAATATACGCAGGATGTCCCAGTATCCTTCGGTCGAATTCGGCCTGACACCCTTCCCTTATTTCGAAGGAGGAGCGATCGTCACTCCCACCGGAAGCTGGCATGTGGGAATAAACTCGAAAACCAAGAAGCTCGACGAAGCTCTGAAGTTCACCAAGTTCATTACCGGGAAAGAAGCCGTAATAACCTGGCACTTGCTGAACGGCATCGCTCCGGCTAGGTACGATGTCTATGAGGCCCTGCCAGAGGTCTTCGAAAATCCGATGTGGCAGACCTTCCTGTATGAGATGGAACACACCGCCGTGGCCAGGCCGGTAACGCCCGGTTACTCGCAATACGAATTGATGCTCAGAGAGGCTTTCAACTCTATTCACTATGGGGCCGATCCTAAGAAAACCCTTGACGATGCCGCAATTAGAATCGATAGAGAACTGAAGAGGTACAAATGATCGAAGGGGATCGTATTTGAATTTAATCTGGATGGTGCGGAAGTGTTCAGAAGTGGCAGAGTTGCATGGTTTTTTATATTACCCGCGCTGGTATTTCTTTTGTTGTTCAAGATCTGGCCGATAGGCGTCTCTTTTATCGAGAGTCTGACAACGACCAGTTTCAGAGGAACAAAGTCTTTTGTGGGATTTGAAAATTACTCCTATCTGTTCAAGTACGATCCCGTTTTCTGGAATTCCTTCTGGGTAACTCTCCTTTATTCGGCGATAGTCAACCCGCTGATAGTCTTGAGTTCCTTGCTCATGGCCCTGTTGCTCAACGGGTCGCATTTCTTCACAAAGTTTTTTCGAACGGTCTTTTTTCTGCCCACGGCGATCTCGTACGCGGTGGTCGCGGTTATCTGGTCAATCGTGCTCGACCCTTACTACGGACTGGCGAACAGTTTTATAACTTCTCTCGGTCTTAAGCCACAGCCTTTTTTCTCCTCGCCCGATCAGGCGCTGTGGGGATTGATAATGCTGAACGTTTGGAGAAGTTCGGGATACTGGATGATGTACTTCCTGGCCGGCCTGCAGAACATTCCGGAAAGTCTCTACGAGGCGGCCGAGATAGATGGCGCATCGATCCTCCAGAAGACTCTGAAGATAACCTTACCGCTCTTGACACGAACTATGTCTTTCGTTCTGGTGGCCAACACGGCCTTCAATTTCCTCAGTTTCGCCCCGGTTTACATAATAACCAAAGGCGGGCCGATAGGTTCGACCAACCTGCTCATGTACGAATCGTACAAGAGCGCCTTCGTGAATGCCGATATGGGCAGGGCATCGGCCATTACGTCGATACTTCTTGCGATCATTCTCGTCTTCAGCTTCTTCGAATTGAAGCTGACGAAGGCGAATTTCGAGTATTGAGGCGAGATTTATGAAAAGTGGCAGAATCTGGAAAACAACATCGCTTTTCATAGTGCTGGCGATCGTCAGTCTTTTCTTCATAGTGCCGCTGGTATGGATAGTAGCCTCGGCCTTAAGGCCGGCCGGATCGCTTTACCAGTACGCCAATCCTCTTACCTGGAGGACTTTCATACCCTCGAAACCGACGCTGGAGAATTTCGTACACATCTTTTCGAAGCTCAACTTTGGCAGGGCGATCGCCAACAGCCTTTTCGTTTCGCTAGTTACGATACTTCTCACGGTCTTCGTTTCATCGATGGCTGGATTTTCACTGGCGAAATTCAGTTTCAGAGGAAAGAACCTGGTCTTTGCCATAGTGCTGATAACCTTCATGGTTCCGTTCGAATCGATCGTGATTCCGCTTTATATTCTTGTGAAACAGCTAAAAATAGACAATACTTATTGGGCTCTCATACTTCCGGGCGTGGCGAACGGGCTGGCGATATTTCTCTTCAGGCAGTTCTTCTCGGAAGTGCCTTCGGAAATCATGGAAGCGGCCCGAATCGATGGCGCTTCCTGGTTCAGGATCTACTGGAGGATTTTGCTGCCCCTGAGTATGCCCGCGATAGTGACGGTTGTCGTCATGGTCTTCATGTTCCAATGGAACTCCCTTTTCTGGCCGCTTGTTGCGACTCATTCCAGCAGGTTTGAAGTTGTGCAGGTGGCCATTGCTTCTCACAGATCTACCGAAAGTACGAGCTGGGCCAATCTTTTCAGCTCTGCGATTGCCGGTAGTCTGCCGCCGGTGATTCTATTTTTGTTTCTCCAAAAATACTTCGTTCGCGGAATAAGCGGAACTGGATTGAAGGGGTGAGCGTGTGGAAAGCATAAATATATCCAAGGACCATCTCAAGCTCTCCGTAGACAAATTGCCGGACGTCCTGCTCCTACCGGGCGATCCCGCAAGGGTATATGAGATAGGACGTTTTCTGGATAACGTTAAAGAGGTTGGGAACAACAGGGATTACTTGACCATAGTTGGTGAGTACAGGGGACTCCCAATAGCGGCCTGTTCGAGTGGCATGGGAGGTCCATCGACGGAGATAGCAGTGGTTGAGCTTCACAAACACGGCGTGAATACTATTATAAGAATCGGAACGTCCGGCGGTCTTTCAGAAAAAATCTCGCCCGGCGATTTAATTGTTCTTTCAGGTTGCATAAAGTACTCGGGAACTGCAAATCTGTTCGTGCCGGAGAATTTTCCATCGATCGCCGATTATAGAGTGCTTCAGGCACTGATATGCGCTTGCGACAGAGAAGGGGCCGCATTTCACGTCGGTCTGGGCCTTTCGGTCGATTCCTTTTACGCGACGAAGCCTGGATTGATTGGGAATGACTTTCCTTCTACTATAAACGGTCAGATGGACCTCTGGAAATCAGCCGGAGCGCTTCAATTGGATATGGAGGCCGCTGCACTGTTTGTACTGTCGTCGCTCCTGGGAATCTCAGCCGGAGCGATCTGCACCGCCGGCTCAAACATAACCAAAGGTTTGAGGCCTGAATACCCTCCATCTAATGACCCGGCTATCAGGTGCGCGTGCGAGGCAGCGCTTCTATTCAAGAGATGGGAAAGACTTTCTGAACAAGCCGGAAAGAATTTCCTGATTCCACCGATCGAAGATGGGGGGAGAATATAATAATGGGAAAGAGACTTGAAAATAAAGTTGCGGTGATTTTCGGAGGCGCCGGAAGGATAGGAAGCTCGGCCGCCGAAGCCTTCTGGAGTGAAGGCGCTTCGCTCGCCCTGATAGATAAAAACTCGGAAAAACTGGCAACTATAAAACAACGTCTATTAAAAGGCGGGAGAGAAGACCAACGTTGCATCGCCATCGAGAGCAACATAGAGAGCGAGTCGGATGCACGGACAGTATCGCAAAAACTCATTGAGATCTTTGGAAAGATAGACATACTCCTCAACTGTCCTGCTTACATATTCCGCGCGCCTTTTCTAGATCACCCGGTGGAAGAGCTAGACAGGCAGTGGCATGTGAACGTGAGACTTGTTTTCATCTTTTCTCAGGCGATCGCGAGGGTAATGAAAGACGGAGGAGGTGGAAAGATTATCAATATGGCTTCGATCGGGGGCCAGTATCCGGAAAGGGAGCACACCGGCCACTGTGCGGCCAAGGCGGGTATAATAGCGATTTCTAGAGTCATGGCTCTCGAGCTGGCACAGTTCAACATCCAGGTCAACGTCGTGGCTCCAGGGCCGACCGAAACCGTTCCCTTCTCCTCGCCGTTCTACTTGCAACACCCGGAGGTCCTCCAGAGGATAGAATCCAGAACTCCGGCCGGAAGGATCGGTCATCCCGAAGACCATACCGGCCTGCTTGTCTTCCTAGCTTGCAAGGAGTCCGACTGGATTACCGGTCAGGTGATACTTTCCGATGGTGGATTGAGTCTAGTGTGAATAAGTGAATTAGAGTCGATTTCTAAATATGATCATGTAGTAGTTAAGAGACAACCGGATAAAAAAGCTCCTTTTTAAAACTTCTGTATCAAAATTGGAAAAGTTCGCTAATCGAAGTATTTATCTGGTACAATTTGGAGTATAGTAATTCTGACGGCAATTATGTATGTTCTTTCTGTCCAAAACTCACACTGGTTTTTAAACGGAGATGGTCTTTTGAAAATCTTTTTGTCTTTCTTGTTTTTTCTTATTACTACAATTTCTTTCGCCTATGTGCCGGACGTTCTACCTCCAATGGAAGACCCCATGTTAATGACCGTCTGGGGAGAGAGCCAGGAGATAGATACGGTGAACTACTTCTGCAGTAATCTTTTTATAGCCCGTGATTACGTTCCCGGAGCGACTTTGGAGCAGATGAAAATGGGCGCAAGTTTCGGTAAGGCAAAAGAAAGCGAGGGCGATATTTTCTACCATTTCTATACGCCTGGCACCCAATACAGGACCCTGATTGTGATTGCCGGTGGTGGATCCGAAAGGCATCTGGGGGATATCTCCAGAGTCGTGGAAATGGCAGCCGAAATTAAGAAAGAAAACGGACTGGTAATGATCATCGATATAGATGTGGATGATTCCGGTGATGACTCAATCAAGGCGGAGTTCGCCCGAAGATTGATTCCGTTTACAGACGCCGTTATATTTGCCGGTAGTTCTAGCGAAAATTATGCGTCCGCTTTGTATGAAGATTCGCCTATCGTTTTGAAACTTTCGGTCGTGGTGGATCTTTTGATCGTTTTCGAGAGGGACTTCGGTGGGGGAAGATGTTGTGATTGATGGGAGAAAATGGATGAAGAGATACATGGTAGTTTTATTCGCTTTTTTTGCAGTTACGGTCTGCGCCGGTTTGACACTTTCTGATCAGGTCGTCGTGGGCGGAGACGGGAACGATGTGGGCAACGATATCGTTCTACTCGCAGACGGTAGTGTCGTAATAGCCGGTTACACCACTTCCTCGAAAGGCACTTTCTTTTCCAGTCATGGACAGGAAGACTTTCTCATAGCCAGGTTCGACAAAGATCTCGAACTGATATGGTGGAAGGCTTACGGTGGAAGCAAGCGCGATGTTGCTCAGGCGCTTACGACTACACGGGATGGAGATTTCGTACTTGCGGGATTGACGGAATCCTCCGACGGAGATGTAACCGGTAACAAAGGTTTGGGAGATTTCTGGGTGATAAGAGTTTCTTCGACGGGCGAGCTTGAGTGGCAGAAAACCTTCGGTGGAAGCGGCCAGGACTACGCCTACGATGTGGTGGAGACTCCCGAAGGAAATATACTCGTTGCGGGATATACCAGATCGGATAACGGAGATGTCATAGGGTACGACTGGGGCGAGGATTTCTGGGTAATAGAGCTCAACTGCGACGGAGAGTTGCTCGGGCAGTGGCTCGCAGGAGCCTATCGGAGCGAAGATTGCGCTAAAAGGATCGCCATAGGCGACGACGGTTCGATTTACGTTGTCGGGTACTACGCGTTCAAAGACTGCAACGTCAGTTGCAACTACGTTGAAGAACAAACGTCCGTTTTGAAGATAGGGAGCGACGGAATCATACAATGGTTCAATCAATACGGAGGTTTCTGGTACGAAGCGGGATCGGATTTAATAGTTGCAAACGATGGAAACATAGTCGTGGTCGGAGAACAGGACGCGGGGATTTCGATGTTCTCCAGCGGACTCGGCGGAAAGGATTTCTGGATTGCGTATATTTCACCCGATGGAACAGAGATCTCCAGCAACAATTTCGGCGGAAGCTTCTCAGACATCGCACGTGGAGTTGTACAGGTTGGAAAAGATGAATTCATTGTAGCCGGTTATTCAACATCCAGCGATAAAGATGTGGTTGGAAATCATGGAATGGCCGACGGTTGGATCATCCGGGTGAACACCGCCGGTAAAATTCTGGATAGGCTCGCAGTCGGAGGCTCAAAGGACGATGCGATACTATCGTTCTGTTATGGAGACAAAAAGCTGTATTTTACGGGATACTCCACTTCTTTAGAGACGGGTAATTCCGTGGGAAAAGATCTACTTGTCTTTACTGTGGTTGAATAAGGTCTAACGACCTTAAATCCGGGGTATATCCCCAATACATTTTGTTGGGAGGGGTTTCAATTGCGTAAGATCCTGTTAGTCTTGCTTGCGGTTGCCGCAATCGTAACGATCGGTTGGGCCTGCACGACCATCATCGTCACCAAGGGCGCATCGGTTGATGGGTCGGTCATGACCAGCCATTCCGCAGATTGTGGTCTCTGCGATTTCAGGTACGTCTACGTTCCACCGGCGGATTATGAACCAGGCGCACAGAGAGCCGTGTATCCATTCATCGAACCGTATCCGCGTTATGTGGGTAAGGACATGGGCCCGACCTACGATGATCCTAACTATCCACCGACAGAACCTCTTGGTTACATCGACCAGGTCGAGCACACCTACGGATACTTCGATGCGGTCTATGGAGTAATCAACGAACACCAGCTCGCGATCGGCGAGTGTACATGTTCGGCCAAAGTCTATGCGCAGCCCAAAGCCGGCGAGTGTATCTTTGACGTTGCCGCTCTTTCAAGAGTAGCCATGGAAAGATGCACCACCGCAAGAGAGGCCATCGAACTGATGGGCGCGCTGGCCGTAGAGTACGGCTACTACGGCTGGGGCGAAACTCTCACAATAACCGACCCTCAGGAAGCCTGGGTCTTCGAGATCTGTGCGACACCGGACCAGAAGAGCGCTCTCTGGGCGGCCAAGAAAGTTCCCGACGGAGAAGTTTTCGTCGAATCCAACATGTTCAGGATCAGGGAACTCGATCCCAACGATCCCGACATAATGTTCTCCCCGAACCTGATCGAAGTCGCGACGGCGGCCGGCTGGTATGACCCCAGCTCCGGTCCTATCGACTGGATGGCAACCGTCAGCACCGGCGAATACTCCTACCCCTATTACAGTCTCAGAAGAATCTGGAGAGTCTTCGACAGAGTGGCTCCTTCTCTGGAACTTTCTCCGTGGGTAGAAGACAGCTTCACAAAGGCTTACCCGTTCTCGGTTGTTCCCGACAAGAAGCTCTCCGTGGCCGACGTGATCGACCTCTTCAGAGACCACTACGAAGGGACCGAGTTCGACCTGACACAGGGTCTAGCCGCCGGACCGTTCGGCAATCCTAACCGCTATTCTGGCTCGAGCAAACTGATCAAGGGCAGCTGGGAAAGAGCACTCTCGATCTTCAGATGTGAATACGTGTTTGTGTCTCAGGTTAGAGACTGGCTTCCCGATCCTGTCGGTGGAGTAGTATGGTGGGGCGCAGCGGCACCTCATGAAACGATACTCGTTCCGATGTACTGTGGCATCACCGATGTTCCTTACGCATATGACAGCGGCAGTCTCCAGAAATTCGATCGCGATGTCGCATCCTGGGCCTTCAACTTCATGGGCAACTGGGCCGAGCTGAAGTGGAGCTACATGTACCCGGAAATCCAGGCATTCCAGAAGAAGACCGAAGGCAAACTCTTCGCAATGCAGTCGGCGGTAGAAACCGCTGCGGCACAGCTTTACGAGGTGGATCCCGAACTCTGCAAGGAATTCCTGACAGATTACGTCGCCGATGTCACTGACAGAGTAATGGCAGAAACATGGGAATTCAACGAATATCTGATAACCAAGTACCGCGACGGTTACATCAACATCCCCGATGTCGGAAAGTCTGTTGGTTACCCCGACTGGTGGCTCAAGGAAGTCGGATACGCCGACGGCCATATCTTCGGACCGGACGGTTACAAAGCGAAGTAATCACTGTTGCCTGTCCCCATAAGGGGGCAGGCTTCTATATTTTTTTGTCCAGTGACTTGAAAAAGATCTTGTTTTGAGATAAAGCATCCATAAAAAACTCAAAAGGAGGGTTTTAAATGAAAAAAGTTATACTGGTTCTTATTGCCATCTCCGTTGTAACACTGGCGTTGGCAACTACGGATATCAAGCTTATGCTTCCTCTGGCAATAACATCTGCCGGTCAGAGCGCCGAAGTCGAGACTGTCAATTACGTTGCCGACGAAGTCGGTCTTAAGTACGATTACTGTGACATTCTCTCCAAAGATGAATTCGCGGCCGGTGTAGGACTGGCAGATGCCAAATCCGGAATTGGCAAACATGTTACAACTCTCTCACCCGATCCAAAAGGCACGAAGTTCCAGACGCTTATTCTTGTCGTGGGCGCAGATCTGAAGGGCATGGGTGCATCCGGTCTTTCGGTGGATACCGAAGTCGCAAGACTGAAGAGCCTTATCGAGTATGCCAAGGCCAACGGTATTAAGATCGTTGCAATAGCAATCGGTGGGGAGATCAGACGTGGACTTCCAGGAAGCCCGAACGAAGTCATGATCGACACGGTTCTTCCCTCTGCAGATGTATTGGTGTTCACGAGCGATTCAAACAAAGATGGACGCTTCTCGAACGAAGCCAAAGCAAGAAACGTTCCGGCTATAGAAATAGAGTCGGCCTTCGACCTTCTGGATACGTTCACCACGATCTTCGGCCTTTGATTTTCCCATTGACCGGCGTTGTCACAGGGGTTGTGAGAGCGCCGGTTTAATTGAAGGGGGTAGTAAAATTGTCTGCTGATGCAATTTACATGCAAACGATCATCGCAGGTATAGTAATGGTCGGGGCGTACGTGGTCGGGAAGTTACTCAAGTTCTCGACGGAAATGTGTATGTTCCTGGCAGTGGTTGGCGGAGGTATAGCAGGGGGCGCCGGATTTGACCTTTTCAGGCATCTTGCGGAAGGATCTGTCACCTATCTCGATATCGGTTTGATATTTGTTTTTGCAACGATCTTCATGAATATCATCAAAGAATCCGGTGGGACAAACTACATAGTGAGGAAAATCGTAGGAGCTTTCTATAATAAAAAGACCCTCATGTTGATTCTCCTTATGTGTGTAATCCTCGTTCCAGGAGCCCTTACCGGAGCAGGGAGTATCTCAGTTCTCGTCGTGGGCGGAACCGTCGCAGCTGCCTTAGGTGCGATGGGACTCTCGCAAGTCACGATATCGGCGATAATATTCATAGTAGCCGGTCTCAGCGCTGCCGCTCCACCAATCAACATATGGGCCATGATGACCTGTGCGGGTACAGCCATACCTTATGTTGGGTTTACAATGCCGCTTTTAATACCCATCATAATTCTAGGTCTTTTCACCGTGTTGTTCCTAGGAAGAAAGGCCAAAGTCGTTGACAAAGAAAAGGCCCTCAAGGATATTCCCGAGCCCAAAGGTCTGAGCGGTTGGAGCGTCGGAATTCCCTTCCTGGTTCTTATATTTTTGCTCGCCGCCCCGAGGATCTGGCCCTTCGACTTCCCCGTTCTCGGTCTGCCTCTGTCGTTTGCGATATGTGCGATCGTGGCCTGGATAATGAACTACAAGCGAGTCGATATACTCAAGGTGAGCAAAGATACGGTTTCTCAATTGACACCTCTACTGGCCACCACCGCGGTCGTTGGAATGCTTGTTCAGATAATGAGCTTCAACGGAGTCAAAGGCTTGATCTCCATGTGGATCGTCACGGCTCCTCTGATCGTCGTCTGGATAATCCTGCCATTCATAATACCGATCTCCGAAGGTTTGCTAACCTACGGAGGCGCGATGGTTATCGGTATTCCTCTCATCTGGATGCTGAACTCTAACGGCATAAATCCCGTTATCGTTCTGGCCGGTCTGAGTCTGCTGTGGCCTCTCGGTGACGGATTGCCACCGACCGCGCTCATCGGACGCCTGACAGTAAGTACCGTCGGCTACAAAGGCTCTTACGGCTCCTTCCTGAAGGAGTGTATAGTTCCCTGGATAGCTATTACCGTCGTGGGAATGATAATGGTTATCTTTGCCAACAACCTCAGCTTCCTGATGATGGTGGGTTAAGGAGGAATTGTCATGACTTTTATCATGATCCTTTATTACGTGATGACAGCCTATGTAGTGGGCATGCTTATATGGAATTTCATCAAAACCAAGGACATAAAAAGTGAAATACTCTACGCATTGGCCCTTCTACCACTCATTCTCAGATTACTGAGAATGAAATAGGAGGGATTGTATGATGAGAAAATGGATTATTCTGGCAGTACTGCTGCTGGTGGTTCTGGCCGGTGGAATTCCTCTGTACCTGCAACGAAATTTCAAAGAAGAGGTCGTTGCCGGTCCGAGTGTAACCGATGTCTTCAAATTGAGCAGATACTTCAGCGGCATCGAAGGAACTATAGCCGATACCGACGTCTTCGAATTGAAAGGTTCCGAAGAGGGAGGGAAGATGCTCATAATAGCCGGTACGCACGAGAGCGAACCCTCTGCGGCGCTCACGGCATTCTATCTTATTGAAAACCTGAAAGTCGATCGTGGAACTGTTTACATAATCCCTCATTTCAACAGAAGCGGTTCGCTCGGCACTCAGCCCGGAGGCGGTTTCCCGTTGTATTTCAGTATGGAAACTCCCTGGGGAGAGAAGACTTTCAGAATGGGCGACAGAGGATTTCAGGCTCTCGATCAGTGGCCCGATCCCGATGTCTATATACATTATCCCGAAGGTCAGGCCATGTCTTATATAGACGCGAGAAACACTAACAGAGCCTGGCCGGGAAGACCGGACGGATACTATGCCGAACAGGTAACCTACGCCGCCATGGAGATGATAAAGAAGGAAAAGATTAACATCGTTATCGATCTCCACGAAGCCGAGGCCATGTATCCGGTCACCAACTGTATAGTCGTACCGGAGAAATCGATGAGTTACGCCACCGGAGCCTCGTTCTACGTCAAGGGTAGAGAAAAGTTCGAAAACCATGTCGAACGCTCCCCAACGGCTTTCAGAGGACTGTCTCACAGAGAAATCGGCGACTGGTCGGACGCCTATCCCTTCCTGCTGGAGTCTCCCGGCGTTCATCTGGACCAGATAACCGCGGCCAAAACTCCGGAGCTGATAATGGACGGTATCGACCCCTTCGTTCTCAAAGCCGCCGAAAAGGGACTTCTATTTATTCCTTACGATGAAAACGGTTTCTCGATGGATAGAAGGGTTGGCCAACACTCTTCGGTCATTCAGGAAATAGTTGTACAGTGGTCGAAGAAGAACCCCGAAAGAGGTCTTACCATTTCTGCGCCCAAATACAAGGAGATCGTTGAAAACGGTCTCGGTTATTTCTTTAAAGATCCTTCCAAAGCCAACAAGGACGATGTCTATTACCAGTAAGTGATCTCTCGAGTCCGGGGAAAGACCTTTCCCCGGACTTTTTTTATTCCCCGTTCTACAGTGATTTCGAAGGATCTTCGTTACCACTTTGAAATATCCCTTTGACGAATCTTATATTGTATCATTGGTATATCCTGACAGAATCCAGACCAGAAAAACTGTAATATGGTCGGCAGGTCTGGGAAAGACTGGCGATAGACCGACTCACACACGGCCATGGCAATATCATAGAACATTCACAGGGCGAAAATCTGGCAGGAAAGTTGTGAGAACATGGAGGATAGCCAATGGAAAGGATCATCGTTACTGTGGAGCCCGACCTGGAAGGTCTCATAGATGGATTTCTAGTTAGCAGACAACTCGATTCCGAGAAACTCCAGAAGGCTATTGTAGAGCATGATTTCCAAGAGATAAAGAATATTGGAAACTCTCTCAGGGAAGCCGGTTCCGGTTGCGGGTTCGATTTTATTTCAATAATTGGTACGAAGATCGAAATGGCCGGTACTCAGAAAAATAAACTGGGTGCCGAAATAGCCCTGGACGCTCTCAACTGGTATCTCGGAAGAATAAGGACCGAAGTCTTCGGAGAGGGATAATATGAAGTGCGGAACTATCTCCGTGGACGACATGAGTAAAGTAAAACCTCTTGAATTGAAAATTCCGCCGGGCAATCCCGTTATCGCCATAACTACGGGCGACCCTGCGGGGATAGGCCCGGAAATAACCGCAAAAGCCGTTGCCGGTGGAGGAATCTACGAGTTTTGTAGGCCTTTGGTAATAGGTGATCGCAAAAGCATCGAGAGAGAGATCGTTCACAACGAATTGAATTTAACAATAAGTGAAGCAGGAGACTCAGGAGAAGGTGATTACCGTCCCGGAAGACTCGTGCTCCTATCACCCCGATCCCTTCAGGAAAACGACTTTCCCATTGGAAAAGTATCGGCCGATTGTGGTAGGGCCGCCTTCGAATACATACGCCAGGCCGTTCAACTGGCCCTTGCAAAGAGGGTTGCCGCAATAGTCACAGGTCCTATCAACAAGCAATCCTTGAAAGAATCCGGCATCACACTCACCGGCCACACAGAGATTCTGGCCGAACTCACCAGCACGCGTGATCCCTTGACCATGTTCGAGATCTACGGAGAGATGAGAGTTTTCTTTCTTTCCAGACATGTATCGCTTCGGCAGGCCTGTGATATGGTGAAAAAAGAGAGGGTACTAGATTATATAATACGCTGCACGGAAGCCTTAAAACAGTTGAGATTGAAAGACGATAGACCTTTTGCGGTAGCCGGTCTCAATCCACACTGCGGGGAAAACGGTCTCTTCGGCAGAGAGGAGATCGATGAAATAATACCCGCCATCGAAGAAGCCAGAAAAGCGGGGATCAAGGTTGCGGGTCCCTTCGGAGCCGATTCGGTCTTCGCCATGGCCCGCAAGGGAGAGTTCTCGGCCGTATTGTCCATGTATCATGATCAGGGCCACATTGCGGCCAAGACGCTGAATTTTGCCAGAACCGTCTCGGTGACACTTGGAATGCCCATATTGAGAACCTCGGTCGATCACGGCACTGCTTTCGACATAGCCGGTAAGGGTTTAGCAGACCCCGCCAGCTTGATCGAAGCGGTGAAACTCGCCGCTGTATATGCTTGATTTTGCCCAATTCGCTACTGATAGACCATAGGTAGCTGTAAAAGGCGAGAATCGATTCTGTTCGTGATGTTTTAAGTCTTCATTTTTGCATGGCCCGTATTGTATAATCATTCTGACAATGATGGATTTTTAAGAGGTAGTATTTCGGTAGTCAGCTTTAGCAAGGGAATTCAGTACCATACCTTTTTGACAGATGTTGTATAGATGTTATTGAACATAGAATAAGCGAACCATCCGTTCTCAACTTTAAGTGTTAGGAGGGGAAAAATGAAAAAGAAAATTTTGCTAGTTGTTGTAATGGCTCTACTTGTTGTGAGTGCTTTTGCCGGCAAAGTTACAATCTGGAGCTGGCGAACACAGGATGCCGAGGTCTGGCAGAAGATCGAAGCGCTTCTGAAAAGCAGGGGCCACGATATAACGATCGAATTCACCGCTTACGCTCCAACCGAGTACGACTCGAAAGTCAACCTCGCTCTTCAAACAGGAACAGGACCGGATATAGTTTACTCCAGAAGACTCCCCGGTGGAAGAACACAGGTACTGATCGAAAATGGTCTCTATCTGCCGATCGATGAGTATGTAGATCTGACTTATTTCCCACAGGCCTCGTTGAACTCGGTGACCTGGCAAAACAAAGTGTACGGAGTTCCCTTCGCGGTACAGGTAGTCGGAATCTTCTACAACAAAGATTACTACGATCAATTCGGACTAAAAGAGCCGACAACCTGGGACGAACTGGTGGCCAACGCCGAAGTTCTGAAGAAGAACGGCATCGACCCCTTCTTTGTTTCAGGTAAGGAAGCCTGGACACTCACCATGCAGCATGCGATGGCCGGAGTCAGTGTCCTCGGACCGGAATGGATAAAGGATCTCACAGAAGGCAAGACCAACTTCCTCGATCCGAAGTTCACCGATCTCAACAGGAGACTCAACGATCTCAAGATCTACTACCAGAACGGATTCATGGGTAACTCTTCTGTCGATCAGGACGCTTCTTTCGCCTTCGGACAGACCGCAATGGTTTTCTACGGCATATGGGGCTACCAGACATGGAAGCAGCTCAACCCGGACATCCACGTGGGTTACTTCATGGTTCCTCCGATAACTGCAGATCAGAAACCATACGCTTACACTTATCTCGACGGAGCCATAGCGATGACATCCAACGTAAAGAACATGGAAGATTCGATCGAAATCCTGAAATTCTGTGCAACCCCTGAGTTCGGTACCATCTTCGCCGGGGTAACGTACAACATCCCCGCGGTGACCGGTTCGACTCTTCCGCCCGATCCAGTTCTTCAAGAGGCTCTGGAAATTTACTCGAACCACGCCTCTCCATACGTTTACTGGGTCGGCTCGGTCTTCACCACTCAGAAGCCCTCTCTGTACGACGATGTTCTGAGCCCGGGTATGCAGGAAATGTACGCCGGGAAGCTCACTCCGGAAGGACTATCCAAGATGGCTCAGGATGCGATTTCTCAGTGGTACCCACCGCTAATGAATAAGTAAACCTTTGATTTTCACTCTTCCCCGCCTCCGCGCGGGGGAGAGTTCTTTGAGGAGTCTATGATGAGTATAAAACTTAGATATCTTCTCGTTTTCATAATTCCAGCGATGCTTCTCTATACGGTCTTCATCATCTATCCGCTCTTTGACAGTCTCATTCTCAGTTTCTTCAGCTGGCCGGGGGTTGGAGCGAGAACTTTTGTGGGTGTGAAAAACTTTCAGACGCTTTTCACAGGTTCCTACGCTAAAGAACTTTTCAATGCTTTTCTGCACAACGTTTATTTCTTTCTGCTCCTGATCGTGCTTGAACTTGGACTGGGCTTTCTGATAGCCCTGATGCTAGCCAGCAAGATAAAGGGAGCGGGCGTATTCAGAGTCGTCACTTACATTCCTAACATGATACCCTTGGTTCTGGTCGGTTTCATGTGGGGGCTCTTCCTTAATCCGCAGGTTGGCCTGGTGAACCAGCTCCTCAAGCTGGTGGGGCTTGGCAGGCTGGCACAACCGTGGCTCGGTCTGGAGAGCACAGCTCTTACGACTATAATCCTCGTGAACGTCTGGCGTAATCTCGGCTTTTACGTTCTGGTAATCCTGGCCGCCATACTGGATATCTCACCGGATTTGATAGAGGCTGCCTACATAGATGGGGCCAACAACTGGAAAATAACCTGGCGGATAATATTCCCCCTTACTTTTTCAACCTTCAGAACGCTGGCGATTCTCCTTTTCATATGGAGTTTCAATATATTCGACACGGTTTACGCCCTGACAGGTGTTCAGGCCGGTCCCTACAGATCCACGGACGTTCTCGGAACACTCTTCTACAGAACGGCTTTCGGCGGGTTGGGAAGCGGCGCGGTAGATATGGGGCTGGGAGCGTCGGTCACGGTCTTTATATTTATGATAGTCATGCCCGTTTCAATCCTTTACGTTTACCTCGTGGAGAAGAGACAAAGGAGTGCTTGAGAAATGCTTAAATTGAGTCTTTTCGGAAAAATAATAGTTTATATACTTCTAGCCGTTTACTGTCTGGTTATTCTCGTCCCTTTTTTCATGATGATCCTGAACTCTCTTAAATCCATGAGGGATATATTCATGAAGCCCTTCTCCTTCCCCACGAAAGTACTGTACGATAACTACACCAAAGCCTGGAACCAGGCCGGAATAGGCACGGGTTACAAAAACAGCGCCTTGGTGGCGGGAGTGTCCGTAGTAGGAATACTGATAGTTTCTTCTATGTTCGCATATGCAATCTCTAAGTACGAATTCAGGGGCCGCAGGTTCCTTTTCATTTACTCGATGCTCGGGCTTGCCTTCCCCGCGAGATTGGCGATAATACCGATCTTCATACTTCTGAGAAACCTTACGCTCACTAATTCGCTTTTCGGTCTGATTCTGATATATACATCAGTGAACATACCCTTTTCGGTCTTCCTGCTCAAGAACTTTATCGACGGTGTCCCGAACGAACTGTCGGAGGCCGCAAGAATAGACGGGGCCACACCCATGCAGATTTACTGGAAAGTCGTGTTGCCCTTGGTGAAACCGGCTCTTTCGATCGTGGCGATAGTGAGTTTCGTCAATGTCTGGAACGACTTCTTCTTCCCCCTTATATTTATCAACGACAAGTCGAAGGCCACCATAACGCTCGCCGTTTCGATCTTCTTCGGCGAATATTCTAACCAGTGGCCGCTTTTGTTCTCGGGGCTCACGCTCGCGATCGCGCCGACCATAATACTCTTCCTGCTCTTCTCCCGACAGTTCATCACTGGAATGACCCAGGGGGCGATAAAGTGAGGTGTCTGAACTGAAAGTTAAACTGGGAATAGACGACTTTCTAGAGAGAGAAGAATTCAAAGGAAAGAGGCTGGGCCTTCTGACGAACTCAACGGGAATCAACGGCCGGTTGAAACAGAACATCGACCTGATCGTATCGTCTGGATTCAATCTGGTCAAATTATTCGGCCCCGAGCACGGTATATCCGGTGCCGCCCCTGACGGGGTCGGGGTGGGAAACGCGGTCGATCCAAAGTACGGTATCCCGGTTTATTCACTCTTCGGGGAGATTTACAGGCCAACCGAAGAGATGCTCTCCGATCTCGACTTCTTCGTGTACGACATTCAGGATGTGGGACTGCGCTTTTACACGTACATCTACTCGCTGGCCTACTCGATGGAGGAGTGTGCCAGAAGGGGTATCAAAGTTATTGTGCTCGACAGGCCGAACCCGCTTTCCTGCAAAGTCGAGGGACCGACTATAAAGAGGGGCTTCGAGACATTCGTGGGAGGTTACGGGCTGGCTCTCAGATACGGTCTTACTGTTGGCGAACTGGCGAGATATTACAACGCCGCCTTCAACATGGGAGCGGATCTGGAAGTCGTTCCGATGGAAAATTACGACAGGAATATGTACTTCGATGAAACGGGACACCCCTGGAACACCCCGTCGCCGAACATACCTTCCCTCGAGCATGCGCTGCTCTACACTGGCTTCTGCCTTTTCGAAGGCACGAACCTCTCTCTGGGCAGGGGAACGGTCCATCCCTTCAAATACATCGGTGCCCCCTGGATAGACCCGGAGCTGCTCTACAGAGAAGTGTCGCGATTGAACCCGCCGGGTGTAGCCTTCCGCGAAAGATCCTTCATACCAGCAGCCTTCAGACTCTCGAACACGGTATGCCACGGGCTGGAGTTTTTCGTGACCGACAAGAGGTGCATAGAGCCACTCGAACTGGCGATCGATATCATATCGACCGTGCGAAAAGCGTATCCGGAAGAATTCGAATGGGATCTCCAGTACCACGGAGCCGACGGCAGATATCATTTCGACTTGCTGATGGGAGAGTGCATCTACCGCCAAAAAATCGAAGAAGGCGCCACTTCGAAGGATCTCGTGGCTATGTGGACCGACGAAGAGAGGAATTTCGAGGAATACATAAAGCCCTTCAGGATCTATTGAGCGTATCGAAAACCTGTTTTGCCAGTATTTCGTCGACATTCCCCTCGAAGAGGGAGATCTTGTGCCCTCCGAGCGCCCGGGTGAATCTCTCGCGATAGTATGTCGACTGAAAAGAGCCCCCATGGACGGTTATTGAGTCGACGGGTCCGGTTTTTTCGAGAACCTTGAGAGTTCTTCTGGCTAGCAAGCCGATTCCTTCATCGACGATCTCTTTGACCAGGGGGGTCGGCTGCTCGAGGGCCACTTTGCTGAACGACGCGATCTTCGTTTTGAAATCCTGAATTATTGTAAGGTTAACGAGTTTCTCTATACTTTCCACAGAATAAAACTCCAGCAGCTGATCGAAGATCGGATCGTGAGGTAGCAGCCCTTCCCTGTATCTCAAAGCGCAGGTTATAATCTCTCTGGACATCCAGAAACCGCTTCCTTCATCGTCGAAGATGTGCCCCCAACCGCCAGATCTAACAGGACTCCCCTCGTCATCATGGCCATAAACGGTAGAGCCGGTCCCGGATATAACCACGACACCTCTTCCGCTGCCCACGGCCGCCCTATAAAGCCCTTCGATATCCATTATCACTTCGATCGAAGCCCCGCAGAAGGCCGTCTTCAGGGCGCCGCTAAGCTTGTCTTTCCTTTCAGGGTCTCCAGCTCCGGAAAAGGCTGCCACGATCACGTCGGGTATCCAGAGATCGCTTTTCACCATTGAAAAGATAGAGATCAGATACTCCATGCTGACGGCAGTCAGATTTACTCCGGTTTGATAACTTTTTCTGAGCTGTCTACTCCCGGAAATCGCGGTAACCCTGAGGTGCGTGCCACCTCCGTCCATCGATATAACACTTTTAACGCTCATTCGACTCTCCTTACCACTTTTAACCTGTATCGGTCTCCCCGGTAAACCGATTTGACTATTTCCACGCAAAGCCCGTGATCGGTGTAGGTATGACGCTCCCGGGTTATCGCATAGCTCCCTTCCTTTACCTGAAGATGCCTGGCTTCATCTCTGGACATCCGGCAGACTTCTATGGTTTCCTGCGCGTGATCGAGCACGATACCCAGTTCGCTTTTCAGTATGTAGTACAGAGACTCTTTTGACATATCTCTCTGAACGACGTTCAAAATCCTTATATCCACCATCGGATTGAGAAAGGCTCTCTCAATGCCATAAGGTTCTTCGTCGAGGTATCTCACCCTTTCTAGAGCCACGACCATGCCTCCCGAAGGAATCTCGAATAGCCCAGCAACATCCTCTTCTGGAGCCACTATAGTGTTTTTCAATACCAGAGAAGTTGCCTTTCGTCCGTCGCGTTTAGCCTCCTCGGTGAATCCTGTGAGTGTTCCTATTTTCTCTTCGCGCTTTTCCTCCAGCACGAACGTTCCGCGTCCCTTCGAAGCCTCGATGATCGACTCTCTCTTGAGCTCTTCCAGAGCCCTCCTGAGGGTTAATCTGCTTACGTTGAACTCGTCGCAGAGTTTCTTCTCCGTGGGTAACTTCACCGGGTAAGTTCCCCTCGCGATTCGCTGCTTTAGCTCTTTGTAGATGCGGTAATAGACTGGAACAGATACTTCCTTCAACTAACCCCTCCAAGCTCTTTCAAGGAAAGCCTTATATTTCCCCTGTTTTTCTTCAAGATCCTTTCGCACTCTTCTTTTTTGGCGCCCGTGAGAGCCATCAGTATCGCCAGTGGCACGTCTCTTCCAGACTCTTCCAGTATTTTAGCAGATTCTTCATACGGCAGGTCGCTTATTTCTGAAACAATCCTTGTGGCGCGGTCAACCAACTTTTCGTTGAGAATCTTCACTCCTATCATATAGTTTCCGAAAACTCTCCCGACTTTAACCATGGTTATAGTGCTAATCATATTGAGAACCATCTTTTGGGCCGTGCCGGCCTTCAATCTGGTGCTGCCTGTTATCACTTCCGGACCGGTGCGAACTGCGATCGTAACGTCTGCATAATCCTTCAATCCGGGATCTCCGACGTTACAAACGAGGATCGTCCTGGCTCCCTTTTTTCTGGCGTATTTCAATATTCCCCCAACGAACGGGGTTCTTCCCGAGGCCGTTATACCGACGACAACATCATTCGCGGTTATCGAGGTCTTTTCCACCTCGCTGGCGCCTAGATCTTCGCTGTCTTCGGCCTGCTCCACCGGGGTTGTCAGTGCGTCGTTGCCTCCGGCCATAAGGGTCACGAAGAGATCTTTCGAAACTCCGAAAGTTGGGACGACCTCTGCAGCATCGAGAACACCAAGCCGGCCGCTCGTTCCCGCACCGGCGTAAATAATTCTACCCCCATTTTCGATGGCGTTTGCGCACAGTTCAACGGCCGAAGCGATTTCGGCAAGCACATCTCTAACCGACAGGGGAACTGTGGCATCCTCTTCGTTCATCAATCTGAGCATTTCTATCGTAGGCAGTTCGTCAATATTTCTTGTTCTGGGATTTGACCTTTCCGTTTCGAGTTTATCGAACTTCATCATGCCTAGACCTCCTGAGGAATCTCTACTGGAAGAACCCCTTGCGGTTTTATCTCCCCCGTAAGAACTTTAAGAAGACTCTTCTGTGAGAGCGTTTCGTAGCCGTAACTGAGAATGCTGTTGCTCACACCTTTTATAAAAGCGTCGTAGGGGTTTCTCAGTGCTATGAGGAGCATTCTGCCCGGACGACGCGACAGCTGCATGAGGAACTCACGCTGGCCGGCGGAGAGGTGTGCGTTTTCCGTAAATACTATCCTGACTCCTTTTTTTGGGGCTTTGTCGGCGAGTATTATCGCTTCCTCTTCGGAGATCTTCCCGTCGAAATCTATCAAAGGGCAGTCGGCCATCTGCGCCAATTCCCTAGCAACGACCGGAACACCTTTTAGCGGTCCGTCCTCTACCTGAACGAGTCTGGATAGCCTCACGGAGTAGATCGCCGTAACCGCTTCGAGAGAAAGTGGAACCAGGGATTTATCCTCTAGAATGGCCGTAATAGAAGCGTCGGAAATTCTTTGCATCGTCGAGAGACTCTCGTCGGTTCCAATAACATCCAGAGACTCGGGCTTCATTGCCGTCGCCTTTCTTCTGAAGGTTTCTACACGCTCGATCGATTCTTCGAGCCTTCCGGCCAGTTCTCCGGATTGTTCGACGGCTTTAATGACAGCCTTTTTCGCGCGTTTCTGGACTTCCGGATTATGGCAGAAAGTGAGAAAGTCCATTCCGTTTCTCAATCCCTCGACAGCGGCTTCTTCGGGAGAGAAGTAGTTGCTGACCCCACCCATGCCGAGATCGTCGGCCACCAGAACACCCCTGTAACCTATCGTATTTCTGGCCAGTTCGATCAAAATTTCCCTTGACAGCGATGCGGGAACCCTTTTTGCCTGCAACTGTGGCATATAAATATGGGAAGGCATAATCGAATCGCCGGGTATCTCCCGGAAAGGTTTCAGCTCACTGGAAAGCATCGTCGAGAGCGGAACGTCCAGAGTGGGAAGATCGATGTGAGCATCGACTTCAACACGGCCCTTTCCGGGAAAGTGCTTCAGACAGCTCATGACTCCTTCCCTTTTCATAGCCTGTACGAATGCGGTAGCGTATTTCACCACTTTTTCGGGATCGTCTCCGAAACTTCTAACGCCAATTCCCGGGTTTTTCGGGTTACAGTTTATATCGACAACCGGTGCGAGATTCCAGTTAATTCCCAGGGCTCTCATCTCTTTGGCCATTATACCGGAGGCCAAAGACACGTTCTCTAGGCTCCCGGTTGCGGCCAGCGCCATAGCGCCGGGCGATACCGAGAAGCCATCCCTAAGCCGCGTCACGATGCCCCCTTCCTGGTCTATTGCGACTGCGACCGGGTATCCCAGAACTCTGTTGACGTTTTCAAGAAGAGTTCTCACCTGAATCGGACTCTCTATGTTTTTCGCGAAGAGAATCACCGCGCCAGGTTTTATCTCTCTAAGTATCTCCTCGGTCTCGCTGTCCATTTCTTTCCCGGGGAGCCCTATAAGGAAAAGTCTTCCGACTGCCTGATCGAGATTCATAAGCGGCTTTACACTCCTTCTATGCTCATCTACACACATATTCTATGGCTTAATCGCTTGTCTTGTCAAATAACTATTTGTATAGTATGAATATACATAACAACCATCCGGTGCTCTCATCGACTTTAATTGCCCGTAGATACCGGCGACGACAGAAAAAAAGGGTTGTTACTAATTACCGTTTTGAGTTAGCATAGGCAGTGAAGGGAAGTTTTATTTTCAGTGGATATTGAAATATACCGTTATTCAGGTACAAATCTATTCACAGGGAGGTATCATTTTGATCTGGAATCGTGTTGACGATACAGTATTGTCGGGAATCAGGAAAGCGGTTTATCCGGGAGCGGCCCTGGTGATTGGCAAAGACAACGAGATGCTCTATTCGAAGTGCTATGGAACGGTCGCGGTCGATGACAACACACCGGTTAGCCTGGAGACTATGTACGATCTGGCGAGCATGACCAAGGTAGTCGCGACTACGACGGCCATGATGTTGCTGGTATCCAGAGGAGAAGTTTCACTTTGGGATACGCTCGGAGATTTCTTCGAAGTCCCTGAATCCAAGAAAAACATTGCGTTGTACCACCTGCTAACCCACACGTCCGGCATGCAGCCCTATTCGGAGGCCTGGAAGGAGCTGAGAGGAAGGGAATTGCTGGAAAGTATAATCGCGCTCGAGCCTCTGTCTGGTCTTATGGAGAAAATCGACTATTCCTGCCTGAATTTCATAACCCTTATGGCCGTTGTCGAGAGGGTCACCTGTAGAAAGTACGACGAGTTCTGCCTGAACGAGATCTTCAAACCAATGGGCATGGACAACACAACCTTCCTCCCTCCGCTCACTCATTCCATAGCTCCGACATGCGAGCGTGACGGGGTAACCCTGAAGGGGCTCCCGGACGACGAACTGGCCTATTACCTTGGAGGCGTCAGTGGAAACGCGGGGCTTTTTTCTACTGCCAGCGATCTCTTCAAATTCGTATCTGGCCTTATGTATGCCAGACTAATACCCTCGAGAGTCTTCGAGAGTTTCGTCGGAGAAACCGTCGTTATCGGCGAGGATAAGCGCCATCTGGGCTGGATGTCACCCTCGAAAGGTTCCAGCGGCGGTGACATTCTTGGAGAGGATGCGTTCGGCCACACGGGTTTCACGGGAACCTCTCTGTGGGTTGATCCCCAGAGCGGCCTGTACGTGATACTGCTGACGAACCGAACCAACATCAGCAGAAGAGAGACCATTCCACAGATGCAACAGATAAGGCGTAGGTTGCACAACCTTGTTTTCGGAGGGCTTGGATGATCTGGAGCAATTTCGGCGAGATACTTTCGAAGGAAAGTAGAGATATCGTCGGCGTCATGAGCGGTACCTCGGCCGATGGCTTGGAACTGGCACTAACCAGATGCACCGGTTCAGGCAAAAGGATGAAAGTGGAACTGTTAAAACACTCGTCGATCGCCTTCGACAGGGCTTTTCAGGACGAGGTCGTGGCCACTTACAACCCTTTCATTTCGGGTGTTGATAGAGTCAACAGGATGAATTTTCTCATCGGCAAAACGCATGCCCGGCACATAAAGAGCTTTCTGAATTCACTTGCCGCTCCTGTCGATGTTATCGCCTATCATGGCCAGACGGTGTACCACGATCCGGCCGACGGTTCTACATTGCAGATAGGAGAGGCCGATTTCGTCTCGCACGAGACCGGACTGCCCGTGATCTTCGATTTCAGGAAAAAGGATATGGTGGTGGGCGGCGAAGGTGCCCCACTCATTCCCTATCTGGACTGGATTCTCTTCGAGGACGGCACCTACGCTGTCAACCTCGGCGGCATAGCCAACGTCACGTATGTCTCGGAGAGGTTCGACGGCGTGATCGCCTTCGACAGCGGACCGGCCAACTGTTTGATCGACCTGACCGTAAAAAAGCACTTCAACGTCGATTACGACAGGGACGGTCTCATAGCTTCGAGAGGAAAAATAGATGGTAGTATTCTTGAAACACTCATAGAAAGGGATAGAGATTACTTTTTGAGAAAACCACCAAAATCTACGGGAAGAGAGATATACAACGAAAACTTTCTTGAAGGTATAACTCATGGAAAGCCGGAGGATCTTGTAAGGACTCTAGTAAGATTCACTGTTCATCAGCTGGTGGAGAGTATCAGATCTTATTTGCCTTTGGGGAATGAGATAGTCGTTACCGGGGGCGGTGCCCTAAATCCCGTTATGATGGAAGATTTAAAGACCCTTAGCGGTTTGAAAGTGATCGTTCCCGATCGCGTCTTTCTCCAGGCAAAGGAAGCCATAGGAATGGCCGTCCTCGCCCAGGAGTTTTTGAACGGGGTTGGAGCGAACGTTCCATCGGTAACCGGTGCGAGACAAAGAGTTATTCTGGGCAAGTTAGCTTTACCATGATCTCCCAGACGGGAGAGTTTATACAAAGGAGGTTTTAGCGTGAAACGTATTTTTTTGGTGATTCTCGTATCGCTCTGCGCTGTAATGGTTTTTGCGGCTCCCTTCGTTGAGGACACGCTTCTCACGCCGGACAAGAACCCGAAAATGGGCGGAACGCTTTACCTGGCGCTAACGGGAGCTCCGCAGTCGTTCAACTTCTACGGCACTCTGGACAACAACGCCTACACCGTTGCCGGTCAGATGCTCACAGGACTTGTTGAAGCTCACCCTGTGACATCGGCCATAAGGCCGGCACTCGCCGAGTCCTGGGAAGTCTCGGAGAACAACAAAGAAGTCATCTTCCACCTCAGAGACGTCAACTGGTCAGACGGCGCACCGCTGGTGGCCGACGACGTAATCTTCACCTTCAAGTACTTCATAATGAACCCAGTCGCGAGGGGAAACTCCGTTGACCGCTTCACCATAGAATCGCAGCCGATCGAATGGGTGAAGATAGACGACAAGACCGTAAAGGCCATACTCCCGGCGCCTTACGCCGCTTTCTTCACGGTTCTGTCGCACGCCTATATCTATCCCTCTCACGCGCTCGATAGCAAGATCGACAAAAGCAGACCGGACTCCGTCAACGATGTCTGGCTGACCAACACACCGCCGAGTGAAATCCCGGCCAACGGTCCGTTCATACTATCCGAGTACATAGTCGATCAGAAAGTAGTAATGACAAGGAACCCGAACTATTGGAAAGTCGATGTTTTTGGAAACAAACTGCCTTACGTGGACAGAGTAGAATATCTGGTTGTCAGCGACGCTCAGGTAAGGCTGGCCAAGTTCATGGCAGGAGAACTCGATTATATGGCAGTATCTGGCGCGGATTTCCCGATTCTCAAAGAAAGGGAGCTTGCCGGTGGCCCGTTCAAGGTATTCCTTGCCGAACCGACCCAGCCGACACCGAGTCCGGTGCACATCGCCTTCAATTTCGATACGGCAAACCCGAAGCTGAAAGAACTCTTCATGAAGACCGAATTCCGCCAGGCGATGGAGTACGCTCTCGACAGAGAGAGAATAATCGACGAAGTTTACAACGGACTGGCAGTTCTAGGTGGCGTTCCTGTACTGCCCTCAAACAAAGCCTTCTACAATCCGAAGATCGAAGAGATCCGCAGGCCTTTCGATCTTGCGAAGGCTGCCGAGATACTCGATAGCCTCGGCTTGAAGGACGTCAACGGCGACGGATTGAGGGAATTCCCCGACGGGAGCAAGTTCGAATTCGTCCTCACGGTTCAGAACTCTCCGCAGGATTATCAAGACATCGCCTACATCTTCTCCCAAGACCTTCTCAGCATAGGCGTGAAGGTTAACCTTCAGATACTCGATAGCTCGCTCACTGGCCAGATGTTCGGCGCCGGCTCCTTCGAGGCAGGTATAAGAGCCTTTGGAAACCAGCCGGACCCACAGCTTAGAAAGGCTATCTGGCAGCCCGGCACCCAGCTTTATTACTGGCACAGAACCACCAGGGACCCAGAAACGAACACGGCCATCTTCGATAACATGCTGGACTGGGAAAAGAGAGTTTACGACCTCTTCGAAAAGGGACAGGTCGCCATGGATCCGGCAATCAGAAAGACCTTCTATGACGAGTGGCAAGAGATTTACGCCGAGTATCTGCCCGTTATCTTCGTCTGTAAAGGCATGAATCTTTACGCCGCGAACAAAGCTCTTGGAAATGTCGAGCAGAACGCGGAAGGACTACTCTCTTACGCGTCCTGGACGGTATTTAAGAAGTAATTTTTAAACACTGCGGGAGGAGGAGCCTCCTCCCGCGTTTTCTTTAACGGAGGAAGGCTATGTGGTCTTTCATAGTGAGGCGCTTACTCATAATGATACCGATGATGTTTTTTATATCGGTCATATGTTTCGTGATAACGGAGCTTCAGCCGGGGGATTTCGTCAGCCAGTATCTCGACAACCCCAGAATCTCGCCGGCACAGATCGAGCTGCTCAGAAAGAACCTGGGACTTGACGAACCGGCCTACGTGAGATACTGGAACTGGATCAAGGGGATCGTCACCAGAGGGGATTTCGGATATTCCTTCGCCTTTCAAAGACCGGTGGGCGAACTTATATGGGAGAGAATGGGCTGGACCATCTTCGTCGCTCTGGGAGCGATCGTCTTCCAGTGGCTTCTTGCCGTCCCCATGGGAATCTACTCGGCCTTGCACCCTTACTCCCCGGGCGATTATACCCTGACCGTCATCGGTTTCGTCGGACTCTCTATACCGGACTTTTTCATGGCTCTTATACTGATGTACCTGATGCTGAAAATGGGAGCCACTTCCATCGGCGGACTCTTCTCGCCACAGTTCGTTGGCGCGCCTTTCAGCTTTGCAAAGCTTATCGATCTCTTCAAGCACCTGTGGGTGCCCCTCGTGGTGGTAGGAATGAGCGGATTGGCCGGCCTCATGAGAGTCATGAGGGGAAATATGCTCGACATTATCTCCTCGCCTTTCATCACATCCCTGAGGGCGCACGGACTGGACGAGAAGACCGTTAAAAGGCACGCCATAAAAAATGCTTTGAACCCCATGGTCAGCATAGCCGGAACGGAGCTCCCGAACGTGTTCAGTGGAACCATAATAACCGCGATAGTTCTTAATCTGCCTACAATGGGACCCTTTTTCTATAATGCACTTTTAAACCACGACCAGTATCTGGTCATGAGCTTTTTGATGTTCATCGCCATCATAACCCAGATCGGAAACCTGCTGGCAGATATCGCGCTGGCGGTTCTCGACCCCAGGATAAGGATGAGCTGAGATGCAGAGTACAAAGAAGAGAATCGTACGCAACTTCTTCAAGCATAAACTTGGCGTGATAGGACTGGTCGCCCTGGGTATCATGTATCTGCTTGTGATACTATCCGATTTCATCTCCCCTTACAACTACATCACATCCCACAAGAACTTCGTTTACGCTCCCCCATCGAAGATCAGGTTCTTCGACGAAGAGGGCAAATGGCACGGCCCCTTTGTCCATCCTATGGTGAAGGTTAGAAACCCGGTAACCTACCGGCTCGAATTCTCCGAGGACAAGAGCAAGATCGTACCCATAAAGCTCTTCGTCAGGGGAGAGGAGTACAAACTCTGGGGCATCTTCAAGACCGACATCCATCTCTTCGGGGTCGAGGAGTCCTCAGATAAGGCGATGGTGCTTCTCTTCGGTGCAGACAGGTTCGGACGCGATCTGTTTTCGCGTGTTTTGATCGGCGGGAAAGTCTCTATGACCGTCGGACTGGTCGGGACGCTCATAAGCGTCTTCATAGGCGCCATCGTCGGGGCGCTATCCGGCTATTACGGAGGTTTGGTGGACGTTCTGATCCAGAGGTTTATCGAATTGCTGAGATCCTTCCCGCGAATTCCCCTCTGGCTTGCCCTCGCTACGATCCTCCCTCCCAGTTGGCCGAGCACGTGGGTCTATTTTGGAATAGTTATCGTCCTTTCTCTTATAGGCTGGATGGGAGTGGCCAGAGTTGAAAGGGGAATGGTGCTCAGCCTGAGAGAAAAGGAATTCGTTCTGGCCGCCAGAGTGTCTGGCGTATCTAATATGAAAATAATCACGCGTCATCTCATACCCAACACCATTAGCTATCTGATTGTCGTATCAACGTTATCGATTCCCGGCATGATTCTGGGAGAGAGCGCTATAAGCTTTCTTGGCCTGGGTATAAAGGAGCCTATGACCAGCTGGGGATTGCTGCTTAAACAGGCACAGTCCCTTTCCGAACTGGAAGCCCATCCGTGGCTCATGATACCCGGTATCTTCATAATAATCGCGGTGCTGTCCTTCAATTTCGTCGGCGACGCGCTCAGAGATGCCGTTGATCCGTACAGGGCGGTGGAAAAGGTATGAGTGGAATACTCGAAGTCAAAAACCTGAAGACCTATTTCAGAACCCCGGACGGTCTCGTGAAGGCCGTGGACGATGTAAGCTTCGAGCTTCAAAAGGGCGAAATACTGGCGCTGGTAGGTGAATCGGGCTGTGGCAAGAGCGTGACTGTCCAGACCATCATGGGGCTAATAAAAGTCCCTCCGGCAAGGGTGGAAGGCCACATACTGTACAGGGAGAAAGACCTCGTCGGCCTCTCGAACAAAGAGTACAAAAACATTAGGGGCAGAGAGATCTCCATGATCTTCCAAGAACCCATGTCAGCCTTCGATCCGCTCTACACCATCGGCTACCAGCTTTCAGAAGTCGCAAAGGCACACATGCCGTGGGACGACGCCAGAACGCGCGAAGAGATAATCTCCGTACTGCGGAAGGTGAACATTCCCGAACCGGAAAAGAGGTACAGAGAATACCCACACGAAATGAGCGGAGGGATGTTGCAGAGGATTATGATCGCCATGGCCCTAATAACTGGCCCCGAGATCATAATCGCCGATGAACCCACGACCGCCCTGGACGTGACGATTCAGGCGCAGGTGCTCAACATCATGAGGGACCTCCAGAGCGAGTTCAACGGCTCGATAATCTTCATAACGCACGATCTTGGAGTCGTTTCCGAGATAGCCGACAGGGTTCATGTGATGTACGCAGGAAAGATTGTCGAAAAGGCCGGAGTCAACGAACTGTACAAAGAAGCGGCCCATCCGTACACAAAGGGATTGCTCAATTCCAGGGTGAAAAGAGAATTCAAAGGCCAGAAACTGCCTTATATAGATGGCTATGTTCCCAGAGCCTACGAGTTCCCCGAAGGATGCCGCTTCAACCCGAGATGTCCCCACGCCATGGAAATATGCAAGAAAGATCCGCCCGAGATGTTAGTGAGTGAAAACCACACGGCCGCCTGCTGGCTATACGGGGAGGGTGGTTTATGAAAATAATCGAGACTAAGGGGCTCAAAAAATATTTCCCGATCAAGGCCGGAGTCTTCCTGCAGGTCGTGGGGCACGTCAAAGCCATGGAAAGCGTTGACTTCCACATAAATCGCGGCGAAACCGTGGGAATCGTAGGCGAATCAGGTTGCGGCAAAAGTACGCTCGGCAGAACGATAGTCAAGATCTACGAACCGACTGACGGCAGGATAATCTACCACGACAACGACGGAGGAGAGCACGACATAACTAAGGGACTGGACAAAAAGATCAGATTGAGGTTCCGGCGGGATATACAGATGATATTCCAGAACCCCTTCGACTCTCTCGATCCGAGAATGACCATCAGGGATGTGATCAGGGAACCGATAGAGGCCCACAACCTCATCCCGAAGAACGAGATAGACGGATACGTCGCCGAACTTTTGATGAAAGTCGGACTCTACCCCGAATATGCCCAGAGATACCCGCATGAATTCTCCGGCGGCCAGAGACAGAGGATCGCCGTGGCCAGATCCATCTCCGTAAAACCGAGGCTGGTCATCTGCGACGAACCGACCTCTGCACTCGATGTGTCCGTCCAGAGTCAGATAATCAACCTGTTGCAGGATTTGAAGGTCGAAAACGATATTTCCTACATCTTCATCTCACACAATCTGGATATCGTCCATCATATGAGCGACAGGATACTCGTCATGTACCTCGGAAATGTTGTAGAATCGGCCGGCGCCACAGATCTCTTCGATAACCCGGCCCACCCTTACACCAGAGCTTTGATGGCCTCAATACCAGGCTGGGACCCGCTAGACAGAAAATTACAGAACATAAGGCTAGAGGGTGAGCCGCCCAGTCCGATCAACCCTCCGCCCGGTTGCGCCTTTCACCCCAGGTGTCCTTATAGAATGGATAGATGCGATAAAGAAAAGCCGCCGGTGGTGGAGATAGCTCCGGGACACGGAACTGCCTGCTGGCTGCACACAAAATAACGTCCTCTAAGAGCCGTGGTGGATTAAAACACGAGAGAAGGAGCATCGAGAGTTCGCTTCGCTTACGAGAAGGCGAGAGCGAAAATGGGGATGACGGGCTCCTGGCGTCTGTACCATTTTTCGCGTCCGCCCTCTCTTCTCTCTCCCTCTCTCTTTCTCTCTCCTCTTCTCTAATTCCTTAATCAATAACGAACAATGAATGCGCAGCGCGACGGGGAACACTCTCTACGTCACTATTTTCTCCGCTCCCAGGAAGCTGGCGAAATCGTCTGTGCATTTCCGTATCGCCTCTTTCATATTCCCGGTGACGGCAACCCGCTCTTCCCACCACCAGTTCTTGATATTCAAGACCTTCTTCTTTTTATCGAAAACAGGTTCGAAACGCGCCACAAACTCCGTTCCAAAGAGAACGGGGAGAACGTAGTAACCGTACTTCCTATCCTGTGGCTGCTTGTACACTTCCCAGGTGTATTCGAACTGGAAGAGGCTCTTTATGAACTTCCTGTCCCAAAGTAGGTTGTCCAGCGGCGCTATAAAAGAGGCTTCCTGAGCTCCATCGCTTTCGTGGCACCTATCGAGAAGCTCTCCGTTAAAGCTCGAAGTATAAACCGGGTAATCGAACCCTTCGATCTCCAGCTCGATCAATTCACCCGAGCGTACCATTTTCTCTATCGCCGCAATCCGCTTGCCGCTGTTCAGACCCTTTATTCCCAGCCAGGCATCGCCCGATCTCGACCAGAAAAGACCGATGCTGCCTATCCTTCTGCTTATATGCCAGCGGTGATAAGCTTCCTCGTTCGTGTTGGGATCTCGCCTGTCGAAAATCTCTTGCGGTATGTGCCTTTCGGCCAGATCGTAGTACTTTCTGGTTCCGATTCTGTGATGAATCACGAGTTCTCCCCACCAGTACATACTCTCGAGTGCGGCACGGGAGGCTTTGGCAGGCGCCCAGTACCAGCCCACCTTTTTATCGAAATCGAAATCCTGCGAGGAGAGCGGTCCCCTGACCTCTATATCCTTCCTTATCTGTCCGAGTATCTTGTCGATGTGTTCGCTCCTTCTTATATGGTCTTTCGCGTCTTCCCTGAATCTCTTGAAATAAGGCCAATCTTCTATCGGGTAGATGGACATATTCTTGTCCCAGCCGTCGAGCAACTTTCTATCCTCGTACAGTAACCCGTAAAGCATATCGGGCCTGTAATTCTTCACTCTCGACTGGAGGACGAGGTCGGTATTTATCCCGGCGATGTTCAGAGGATCGAACTGCAAACAGCCGACCTTTCTGACAAAGGCCAGTATCCCCTCACGCCCCGAAAGCCTCCTTGGAGGCAGAAGATTCTGGTAGGAGAGCAAAAACCTTTTCGCTGTTTCTTTTGAAATCTTCATTCCCGGCAACTCCTTTCTATCCTTCCTTCTTTTCGAATGTTATCATATCGACTTCAGGATTATCGGGCACCCGTGAAGGATTTATCGTAGAATTCATTACGAGGTGAGTGGATGTCAGGCTTTACTTTTCTCTACTTTATAGGGATATATGCAATCATGACCTTCGAGATTGTACTGCTGATCATGAACTACCGCTTTTCGACGAAACCGCCGATTGCGGTGCCCGGTGTTTTGAGAGATGTTTACACCCCGGAACTGGTTGAGAAATCGATCCTTTACACTAAAGCGAGGGGAGAATTACAGATCTTTTCAACCCTGGTAGAGTTCGCATTTGTCACGGCCGGTATCTTCTGGCTCTTTCCGCTGATAGAAAGGGTCGCGGTATCGCTTACAGGAAGTTTCGTATGGCAGGGTGTGCTCTTCTTCGCGATTCTCGCCCTGATCGGATACCTGTCGATGCTTCCCTTCCACGTTTACTCGACATTTGTGCTGGAAAGACGCTTCGGATTCAACAAGACCGCACCGGCTACGTTCATAGCCGACAGTTTGAAGGAGATCCTCCTCATCGCCGCGATTGGCGTCCCTTTACTGGCCCTTTCGCTTATGGCCATTGAGAAACTCGCTTACTGGTGGATCTACCTCCTATTGGGTATAATCCTTTTCCAGCTCCTGTCGGGATTGCTCTATCCGGTACTGATTCTCCCTCTCTTCTCGAAGCTGAAACCCCTTGAAGATGGACAACTAAAGCAGGCTATCTTCGATCTATCGAAGAGGTCCGGTTTCGAGGTCAAATCCATCTTCGTCATGGACGCCTCAAAAAGGACCGGGCACACCAACGCTTTTTTTACAGGGTTCGGCAAAGCCAGGAGAATAGTTCTCTACGACACCCTTATAGAGAAACACTCCCTGAGCGAAATAGAGGCGATCTTCGCGCACGAAGCCGGTCACTACAAGTACAGACACACACTCAAAGGAACGGTGATATCATCTGCCACTACCGGACTGTCGATATTCCTTCTCTGGTTCATGGTAAGATCGGGGATCATAGAGACGATCTTTGCGGTCGAAAGAGAATTCACCGCACTGTTGTATTCGGGAGTTTTCGTCATGTCGCTCTTCTCGGTCTTTGGATGGCTCGGCTCCTACATAAGCCGCAGGTGGGAATTCGCCGCGGATAGCTATGCGGCCGAAATTATGGGCACAGCCGGGCCGATGATCGACGCGCTCAAAAGACTTTCGGCATCGAACCTGAGCAATCTCAGGTCACACCCACTGTACACCGCGCTTAACTACTCGCATCCGACAACGCTGGAGAGAATTGAAAAGCTGTGCAAAATAGATTCTAATATAGATGAAGAGATTAAGGGGGTGAAAAGTTGAAACTGAATCTGATTAACAGGGTAACGCCTATCGACAGACTCGAAAGCGTCGAGAGATCGCTGGGCCTTCCTTTCGAGGTTCTTTGCAAACACGACGAGCTTACGGGATTCATGACCAGCGGCAACAAAATCAGAAAGCTGGAGTATCTTCTCAAAGCCGCTCAAGAGGAAAATGCCGATACGGTTTTCACCTGCGGTGGCATACAATCCAACCATTGCAGGGCGACCGCGGTCGCAGCCAGGTCACTTGGAATGACGCCGGTGGTCTTTCTCAGAGGACAACCCAACCAACTTCCGCAGGGTAATCTTCTTCTTGATATGCTTGTGGGCAGCGATATTTACTACGTGACCAAAGAAGAATACTCGAGGATAGACGAAATATTCGCCGAAAAGAAAAAAGAGTACGAAAGCCGCGGCCACAGAGTCTATCTAATACCCGAGGGAGGGTCTAACTCTCTCGGAGCCAGGGGTTACTTCGACGCGGTGAACGAAATGGCCCTTCAGGTTGATTTGAACGAAATACCGGCCATATTCATAGCGGTAGGCAGCGCCGGAACCTACGCCGGACTGCTGGCGGGCATAAAGTCGTGCGGATTTGCCACAAGGATAATAGGAATAAACGTCACGAAAGACCCGTCCTCCTTCTTTGCCGAAAAGACAAAGAGAATAATTCGCGGCATGGAGGAATACAAAATCCACGTGTCGGTAGAAGACAGCGACATCGAAATAGTGGACGACTTCTCGGGACCGGCGTACGCAGTGCCTTCCGAAGAAGATATGGAACTGATCAAGAAATTGGCCAAAGAGACCGCCTTCTTCATCGACCCGGTTTACACCGCCAAGGCCTTCAGGGGAATGATAGAGATCTCCAAAGAGCGTTTTGCCGGAAAGCGTGTATTATTTATCCACACCGGCGGCCTCTTCAAACTCTTCGACAACCCGTCTTACTACGTATAACCAAAAAGCCCCGTCCAGCGGGGCTTTAATTTGCGCTGCCATTCGACAGAGACGATGCGGGAAAAGGAATTGATCGGCTGCCGATTGGAAAAGCCAACAGCCATTCTACATGACGGAGAAGTTCACCTTTTCTCATCATAAATGAATAACCGTTACCATTTGTCCAAAGGGCTAACAGCAGGAAAGCGTGCTGCTCCGAGTTTTTTTGATTCAATTCTGTAGAAGTTTAACCCGTCTACAAAGTAATGGGCAAAGGGTACGTCTTCCAGAATACTTGCGATATCTTCTTCAATATCAACTGAAAGAATTTCCAAATTATCAGAAGAAGTATCGCCAATACTTGAGCTCCAGTGACCAGAATAGCGGTTCCTAATAATAGTGTTTTCTTGCACTTTCATGTTATTGTTTGTCATTACACGCACTGAGAGGGAAAATACCATAAGTAGTGTCATTAGAGTTGTAGTTACTACGAGCAAAGCTATAAGTACCTCAGCAAGAGAGAAACCATTTCTCACCATTGCTCACCTCATTCCAAAACCATACGCCATCAATTTGCTTGACTCTGGTGTTGCGAAAGGTAACTTGCTATTAGCTAGAAGTCTTTTATCATAAACGTTGTATTCCATAAACCCATTATTGCTCCCCGGAGAATACGTTGCATTCGGTGATGTTTTCGCTATAAGGGTTCCGAATATATGTCTGTATCCCATCGGTGGATAATAACTATATTTTTCAACATCTATTTTTCCTCCGAAAGCGTACATATTTGCAAACAGTTTTATGTTTAAGTTTCCTGCTCCATTTTTTGCATTCCTGTTCTCGTAATATGGCATTACCACATCTTTTTTGATTGAAACAAGATTCAGCATATCATTTGCTGATTGAACGAGTTCATTCAGATTTACATTGCACTCTTTAAAAGGGAGCATATTATCGACTGAATGCTTGAGTTCGGTTGATGATCTGTACATATCGTTATATACAATATCACTTACAGTTCGGACATACCCATTCTTTGACACGAAGGTAAATCTTCCTTCTGTAAGTCCTAGCCATTCGGGTTTTATCAAATCTCCTGAGAAACGCTCAATTATACCTTGTCCAATAGTCAGGTTCCTATCTACGGTGAATAATCCATAATGTTCTATCGCAGCAATTGTTGAGCCATCAAACAGTTCGTAGTTTTTACCATTCTTTATGACCAAAAATGTATATCCACTCCATGGAGGAATGTGATTAAACTCCGACTTTGGGGTGACGAGAATAAGAGCAAGTTCTTTGATTGGTCCGAAACCGGAACCGTTGTTTCCATAGGGGTCAGCGATCGCTTTCCACTGATTCTTATTGTTCTTATACTCAAGTTTGTACTTTCTGAACTTCTGTTCAAAGCAGAATTCCTGTACTGAATACTGTTCGGTGTTTTCAATAAGATTAGTGATCAAACAATAACGGACTTTTATTTCAGAGCCTGTTAGAACGTCCATTTTGATTTCCAATCCCTTTGTAGTGGTATTATTGTTGTCACTGAGATTGGAATTTATAAATCCGTAAGCGTAAGTGGTTTCTCCAATGGTATAGGAATGTGCGTGCTGGATTGAGTCTGGTAAAGTAGCATTATTCAATGTAGGATGATGGGCACTAACTTCAGTGAAGTCAAAACCGTATATACCGTTTATAGAACTTGCTGAGAAAGAAAGATCAATAATATCTCCGTATTTTGGAAGCTTTCCATCACTACCAAGGTTATTGTAATAGTTATCCATGTTCTCAAAGCGTGAATACATTTCAATCTGTTCTTGTAAGGTTATCTCATCTACCCCCATTCTGAAATTCCATGGAAATATCATTCCAAGGCTTTCAACGGTCATACCAGAACCATCAGTGTTAATAACTCCGCCTGATCCTTCAGCACTCGCAACTGTGATTTTGTTGTTATCAAGTCCTACTTTGTCAGAATGAATTATTAAATACTTAGATGGCTTTGAAGTGCCACCGTAGTAGATATAGTAGTAATCGCCGTATTTGTGCCAGCGGCCCGTATATTCCTTTCCATCGATAATTACTTTGTTGTAAGAAATCCCTTTTCCACCAGGTTTTTGGACTTCGACGGCTATCACTTTGCCCTCGCTGTTTCTCAAAATAGATATTTCTTCTTCAGAGACCTCTATAACATAGTTTGGAGAGCTTCCGTCATAATAAATATAGAATTTACCATCTGATTCAGTATAAGCGCCGTTTGGACTATCATATTCCCAGCTGGAGTTGTCGTTTAGATTCAATCTGACTCTTACTTTTCCCAAAATAGAATAAGGATCAATGTATGAAAGATTGAACTTGTTCCCCCAGGGATTAACATTCTGCATCTTTCCCGAAAAGGTTGCTCCCACAGCGTATGCCCAAGGAGCTTCTTCCTGGCCGGGCAATGGTGGGACCATTATATAGCTACCAATTCCATTTTTCACCTCCCATTGCCACATAGTCCCAATCTTCTTTATAGAACCTCCATAATATGATGGTCCGTCTATCATCTCATCCCATCCATAAGAAGAACTTATACCATCTCTATAAAATACAGCCCAGTTGCTAAAATACTTTGGAGTGATAAGCCCCCAGAAGATAGAATCATTATATGTTGAATCATTTCTAACTCTAACAAAAACTAAAAGCATACTTTCGAAATTCTGCAAAATAACAACGTTCACTGGAAGGTTATCGGTGAAGTTTCTCAATATCTCTTCAAATATAGAAGTAGAATAATGAATGTCGCCAAACATCTCAAACAATTCTTTCCATGCCAAATTTTCGTAAGAGTCATTGAATGAATCTAAGAATTGACTAAACCAATCATCTTCTGGTCTTTCCGTTGTCAACCAGTTTGGATTTTCGTTCGGGGAGTTCTCGTTGAAGACTAAATAATTAGGATTCAAAGATCCTTTTGTACTATATACAGACTGAAACATACCCAACAAAGCGAAAAAAACATTCTCTGATTGAATTCTCAAAGAGGTCTCTTTTTCTTGAGAGTTCAGGATTTGAGACATATTGGTGATATCTTTTATAAGAACTACGCTCATTACTGAAGCAATTAACATTAGTACAAGAGTCACGGGTAGAAGAAATCCATTTCTTCTCATAATGCGTTCACCTCAATTTGGCACCCAAAAGACTTACATTTCCAGATCGCTGAACATTAGATCTCGTGCTTGACACTGTGTAAGAAATGAATGGACCTGTAATTGCCCCAAATGTAATTGATATATCGTTTCTTTCGGAGGATGAAAACAGAATCTTAATTCCTGAAGGTTCAAGATTATTTAGACTGGAAGGCGAGAAATCAGAAGGCTCGTAGAGTTTTTCCCATACTTTTAGGCGGCCATCATTGAAGTATATCTGCTTGGTAACCTCTTTCTCCTGTGAGATCATCGGTACATATAGTTTGTACCTTATACCAACGCCCAATTCGCCTGTAGAAGGGACTAACTTTACGTAATTCATATCTGGCCAAATCATTGATAACTCTTTGAAAAGAAGATCATCAACTAATAAGACTTCACGCAAAGCCTGTGTTTTCAAAATATTTAGAGTCATTTGTTTTGTTGTCTGAGTAAAAAGAATAAGAATAAGACCGCCAACGGCAGTAGTAACTAACACGACAATTAAAATTTCTACTAGAGATATCCCCGATCGTCTATTAGTCATAAAACTCGCTTCCTCATAGTATTTATGAATACTAACAATAGACTAGTTAATTTCTGAAGTGCAAAAATGTGCCAGATTTTGTATGAATTATTTCATACGTTTATTTTTAATTGATTTAATTAGCATTTGTTTGAATGACGAACTGCTTGGTCAAAAAGATAAATTTCATAAATTTACTTGAATGCAAAATCAGCCATAAAAGATGCTCTTGTGCGGTTACCGATAGTGCAATTTGAATATCTAAGCAATAATTGTGTTCAGACATAAAGATAATACATGGTACGATCGATTGGTTTTTTGGTGAAATTGACTTCCGTTTTTGGCTTTATTGGATGAAATATCCTTCATTTTATGGTCTATTTTTTTCAAGAGCAACACTTTCACTAGTCCGAAATTATTAGCAATTAATCTGTATAAAACTATACGTTTAAAGCCAAAAGCGGATAAGGACTTAGGATTGAAAACTGCGCGTCTTATTAACAGCCGTTCGCTTCTGCATATACTATTGCCTGTATGTTTTTGATGTATCTGGCCATCATAGAGCGCTTTAGTTCTGGCATATTTTTGCTAGATAAGTTTTAGCTTTTTCATTTATTATTCTGGCTTCCACGGGAGGCTTTTGTTATGGGGAATTGTAGAATGAGAAAGAAAGGATTCGTACTATTCACTGCGCTTATAGTGGTGGCTGTACTTTCGATAATATCTATAACTGTGGTAACGCTGGTACTGAACGATTCTATGCAGCTCAATAGAGCCGAAGCCAGACTCATTGCACACTATAGAGCACTTTCAGGAGTTGAGATCGCCAGGGCCCTCCTGGAGAAAGATGAAACTAAAGACGCCAGGGGTGTTTTCAGGGGAACAATAACCGAAGGCGGAAGTGGGAATTTCGAACTCGTCGAGGCCTGGCAGGACGGTGATAATTGGGATACTGGTATCCAGTTGGTCAGAGATGCCGTGCAGAGCGCTCTTCAGTCGAGTTCGAACGATGTGGCTTTCGCAATCTTCTCAGATTCTTCCGGTACCGAGTTCAAGATAGTCTCTTACGGAATAAGGAGCGCCGCGGTAGAGAGTGTGGTGCTTAACCTTGCCTTTGCCGGAGGCGCTTATGAGTTTCCGGTCTTCGATATGGCCGTTTTTACTAAAAGCTATATAGGTATTGGCGGAAGTTCTAGAATTGAAGGCAGGGCCGGGACGAATTCGATAATTCCGGGTTCGGTCAATATCGGTTCAGGGAACAATATGATTACAGGCACGATATACGTTGGAGTCGGCGGAGACACTCACGTAAATCCAAGTGTCAATCCCGATATTCCATGGCAATCGATTTCCTATCCCAATGCGGTCGTAACTAGAACGAATATCTGGAACAGCACATGGCTCAATAACCATCCTATACAGAATCTCGATCAGGAAAGGGAGTACGAGCTGCCTAATTTTCCTGATCCTCCATCGTCGATAAGCTTTCCGACATTTCCGACCTTCCCTGAAGGTTTACCAGGTCACGGGAATCTGAATGTTGGCGGCAATTCTACTTTCACCGTTACTCAGAGTGGGGAGTACGGAAATATAAACGTGTCCGGCAGCAGCAGGCTTATATTCAATCTGCAGGGCAACAATATCTCGATCAACGCTAACTCTCTTTCGGTAAGTGGAAGCGCAAGAATCGAGGTCAATGGACCGGGGACGCTGAATCTCTATATCGATGGCAACGCTTCAATAAGCGGTAGCGGGATTACCACTCTCAATTCGGCAAAGCTGAACATCTACACGGACGGTAATTTCTCGGCTTCGGGAAACCTGAACGTCGAGATCTCTACGCTTTATTCGAAGGGTCAGACTCAGCTTGGAAATAGCGGACTGCTGCAGCTCGAGAATCTCTTCGTGGACTCAAGTCAGGCCTTCTCAACTTCGGGGAACGGAACGATACGAGTGGCTTCACAGGCCCTGATTAAGGCCTCGTCGATGAGTCTTTCGAGTGGAACCATGGACTTCATGAACGGCTCGAAGCAGCAGTTTGAGATCGCGGGAACGGTTCAACTTAGCGGAAACGCCAATATGAACGGTATAAGCAAGGGAGTAATGAACTGCAGTACTCTGAACATTCAGCAGGGAAACATAAATCTGGCCAGCGGTGGGAACATGCTCGTTTACGCCAGCACCGGCTTCAACATGGGAGGGGGGAGCACTTTCAACTACGGGGGTGACAGAAATGCCGTTCGTGTCAATTACGCGGGCTCAAGCGATCTGGATCTTACGGGAAACATTCGCTACACGGGTACTCTCCATATTCAGAGGGCTTCGGCCAGTCTTGGCGGATCGGGCGAGGTCTACGGGCTAATCATAAGCGGCGGACCGACGGTCAACCTTCACGGGAATCCCATGGCAGACGTTACGGCAGTCTATGCGCCAAACTCTACTGTAAATATGGTGGGAAGCGCGACCGTTAAAGGTGCGATTGTCGCCGATCGTTTCGTGGCTACCGGTAGTTCGACAGTTGTCTTTGAACCCGATACCGAGGATCTTTTTCCACCTCAGTCGATAGGACTGATCGGGGACGGCGAGGGTAATGAAGAAATTGAGATATGGAGCAGGTGAGGTGGTAAGAATGGAAGAATCTAGGCGTTTGAAGAGTAGAGTTTCCGGCTTCTCTCTTGTAGAGGTTCTCATGAGCCTTCTGATAATAGTGGTCATTGTCGCAACAATACTGCCGTTACTGGCAAACAGTATGAGGCAGGCCCATAAGAACAGGTTTGTCACTACCGAACTGGCAGTTGTCCAGAACGATCTCGAGGAGGAGATCTTCGTTTCAACAAGAGGTCAGTCGTACAGCGTGAATGTAGATATAGACGGCAGTAACGTAACCGTATCCGGCGAGCTGGTCACAAAGAATTTCGCAGAGGGAAAGCAGATCGGAATCTTCTTGAGAAGCCGGTGAGAATTGTATGAAGAGAAAGACCGGATTGACTCTTGCGGAAATAACGATCGTTCTTCTCGTGTCGTCTATTATCGTCGCGATAGCCTTTTCTGTCTTTGCCGCTGGCTGGAGAATATTCAAGACATCTCAGGAGACGGCATTGCTCAGCAGAAATCTCAGGTCGCTTGTGGAAAGGATCTCCGAGGAATTCAGATGGGCAACGGAGCTGGAGTTTACCAGCTCCCCGCAGGGGTCGGACTGGATAGTGATCTTGCTTGAAAACAATACTATAAAGAGATTTCAGGGGACTGCTTCAAGCAGAACAAACGAACAGAATATGAACGATCCTTCACAGGTAAGCGTCTCGAGCCTGACGTTCGCGCTGAGAACGGTGCAGGACATGAGGGTAATGATGGATGTTTCCATTACAGCTTCCAGTGCTAACAACGGTAGTATAAGCGAGAGCGTAAGTACATCTGTCGCCGTTTACAATCTCAGGGACCGTTCGGGTTCAGGCTCATCGGTTAGCTATAAGAGATAATCCAATTCAAGACTCCGGTCGCGCTTTGGCATGAGGTTGCAGCAAATTTGCAGAACAGACTTGGAGGAATGGATGGATATGAGAAGAGAGATATTCGGAATCGATAGAAGAAATGGATTTTCTCTTGTAGAATTGCTTATAGTCCTTGCCGTCATCGCTGCCCTTATAGCCGTTGTGACTCCTATTGGAATAAACGCTATGCGAAAATCCCAAGCTGTTTCCGTCGCAAAAGACCTCATGACACTCTCTAAGGCCTTTGCGGGTAAAATCTACCTTGACGGAGAACTGCCCCAGACGATAAATGAGCTCGGGAGAAATGTATCGAAAAATCCTAAGTATGGTATAGCCTGGACTGCTGGCGAAGAGAGAGAGTATGTTATCTTTTCGAATGCCAAGGTCGATGTTCAATCTTTGAGGGCGATTATAACTTCGGCCACATCTTCGCCTTTTCCCGATCTGGCCAATCTAGAATATCTTTCGGGTGGGCTTCCTTCCGATTCTGATGAACTTACCGTTTACTATTCTTTTTCGCTTGGGTCTTCAGGAGCGGTCGAATCTGGTAAGCTTACTTCCCTTGGCTCCACTTTCCAGGAGATAATCCCGAAAATGATAGATTTGATAGATACTTTTCAACTTACTGGAAGAGTGCTGAGCACATGGAAAGATACAAGATACACGGACCTAGGTCTAAACCCCGATGAATGGTCCCTTCCGGTAAACAAGATTAATTACAGCCCCAGAGTCTTCTCCAACAGCTCGACTGATAATATCATTATAGTCACTCCTGCAACTGGCTATGACTTCAGAGTAACCTATACGGACGGCGGTACTAGCCGCGACAATAACTGGTGGATCTTCTATAGCGCAGAGCACAAAAAGTGGTACCACAGAGATTACACAAGAGAAGTCGATATAACCAAACTTGAAATCATTGAAGAGAAAAAAAGCTAGAAAAGCACAGAGCCTATTGGAAGCAGGTTTCAAACAAGCCCTGAATCTGACTATATGATCACTGTAAAATTCCTCTATGAAGATTCGAAGGAAACCCGAAAAGATAATCGGGAAAAAAGTCGATATATCGACCCTTAAAATGCTCAAGGCAACAGAATAATTTCTTTTTATCGTGTACAAACATCCCTCTCGGATTCTGGAAGATGCAAAGGTGACCGAGACTTTTTCTTTCCCGTCAGTAATATGCGCTTTTCAAGCCATTTTATGAGAACTCCCCAGGTAGTCCAATACCGCACGGGACGGGCCCCTATATATGGTATATGTAAATGATTCGCCCTCCATACATATATTCTTCTATTGATTTTTATGCAATTTTGGTTGGAAAAATATAAAAAATTATGATATAAATCCCAGCGAATATAGAAATTACTTGTGCTTATCGCCTATCTGAGCCTAATATATGCAAAAAAAGAAAGCCTTTACCAACTGATGTGGATAAAAAGATGAGTATTTCCAATAATAATTGAAAAAAAGTTTGGAATTTTTGATTTTTACACTTGACATTTGATTATTCTTTGTGATATATTATGAATGTCGAAGGAAAAATAACAAAAAGGGGGTGAGAAAATGAGAAAAATTAAAGATCCAGCGTCGATCGAGAGAGAGATCCAGAAGTTCAAGATCAAAGTACAGAAAGAAGCCTTCCCACATTATCTGTAAAAGGAGGTGAGGAAGATGAACAAGAGAGAGAAGAAAGTGCACTACCATGAAATGGATCGTTATGTAGAAATCGTGAAAGAAGACTCGTTAAGGGCAAAAATGATGAACATCAGATGAGAAAGGGCTGAAAAAGAGGAGAAGGATCATGTCTAAAAGAGAGAAGAAGAGTTTCAGGGCGATTGACAAGTTGATCGAGAGTGAAAGAGACAGCGTGTTGAGCAGCCTGATGATCAACCCGAGATTCTGAAAAGAGAGTACAAATAAGGGAATAAAAGAGGAGGAGAGAATATGAGAAGGAGAAGTTTGAAGGATATCGACAGAATGGTTCTTAAGGTAAGAGAAAGTGCATACAGCAGTCTGATGGTAAGCCCCAGGTTCTGATATTACTGAAAGGGAGGTGTACTCGATGATAAGAAGAATAAGAAATTTGGCAGACGTGGACATGATGATCGAGAAAGTGAAGATCGATGCGATTAAGAGATACATGTCCTCGCCTCACAGCTGATTAGAAGGCGAGGCGTGTGAATTGAAAAAATCAAACAGGAGCGTTATTAGATAAACGAAGACCCTTTTTCCATAACTTTCTAGAGGGTCTTCTTTTTTTGGAGACATTGTGGAAAGATATGGATATACTGGTGAAGAGAACGGCCCCTAGAGGCCGATATTTTGTACCGTTTTCGATATTTTTTGAAAGGAGTTCGAGATATGTCTGTTAGCGGAAAAAACAGTAGCATGAGGAGTATTTTGAGGATTGCAGGACCGCTCTTCATTTTTATAGGTGTGGTCATTCTTATAATTGCCATGGTAGATTTCTTCAGCGCTTTCGGTTCGTTCGGGCAGCCGGATAAGTTCTATCTTTTCTTCCTGGCGATCCCTTTTATCTTTCTGGGAGTTATAGCGACCAGCTATGGGTTCATGGGAGCGGTAGCAAGGTACAAGGCCAACGAACTTGCGCCGGTAGCTAAAGACACCATTAACTATATGGCCGAAGGAACGAAGGATAGTGTAAGGACTATCGCAAGATCCATAAAGGAAGGGATTTCCGAGTCCGAAGGGGCAAAGGTCGTGTGTCAGAAATGCGGGACTATGAACGCTCCGGATTCGAGATTCTGCAAAAACTGCGGCACAACTCTGAGAAAAGACAAGAAATGCCCCGATTGTGGCGAACAGAACGATTCTGAGGCCAGATTCTGCGACAAATGCGGTTTTAAATTCCCTGCTTGAATGTGATAATTGATTAAACAGGAAAGGAGGGAATTTCCAGATGGAGTTGAAAAGCGTTCTTGTCGTCGATCCGGTTGACGGAGAATACACTGCCAATGTAAAAATTTCTGGCACCAAGATAGAGTCAGTTGACAGAGCTCACGGTAATCCCAGGGCGATAATGATGCCGGGGTTTGTCGATACCCATTCGCACGGCGCGGCCGGAGTAAATAGTATGAAGATGGATCATGCCGGACTCGAGAAATGGGAAGAGTTTCTCTATCCTCATGGCGTCACGTTTCTTCTTCCGAGTACGGTTTCGGCTTTAAAGAAAGATATGTTGAGAGTGGCTAATCTAGTTTCTTCTTATATGGAAGAGAAGGCCAGAACGTCTATCAGGGGTGTACACTACGAGGGACCGTATATAAACGTCAAGAAGAAGGGCGCTCAGAATCCTGAAACTATAAGACCGGCAACACTGAAAGAGCTGAGAGAGGTCCTCACAGACGACGTGATTCTGGTGACAATGGCTCCGGAGATAGATGGTTTCTTCGAGGCGCTGGCGGAGATGAAGATGCAGGACGTAGTCGTTTCGATAGGTCACACTGACGCGACCTTTGCCCAGGTAAATAAAGCTTTCGAAGCCGGCTGCGACAGAATGACGCATTTCCCCAATGGCATGAACACACTCCACCACAGGGAGGTGGGCTGTGTCGGCGCCGGCCTAATGCTTCCGTTCAAGCTCGAGATTATTGTCGATGGATTTCACACATCGCCGGAGTTCGTAAAGCTGGTCTATGTTATCAGGGGGGCCGACAATATAATCCTCGTTACCGATTCTATAGACGCGACGGGACTGGAAGACGGCATCTACGATCTTGGCGGACTGAAAGTGACCGTGAATGAAGGGAAAGCCACCCTCGATGACGGAACGATAGCGGGCAGTACGCTCGTTTTCGATCAGGCTGTGCGTAATTTCCGAAAGTGGACCGGGTGTTCACTGGTTGAATTGGCCAGGGTTTCTTCTTACAACGCTCTGACCAACCTCGGAATCAGAAACAGAGGAAGAATAAAGGAAGGTTATATCGCAGATCTCGTTGTAATGAATAGTGAGCTGAACGTAGTTGAAACGATCCTGGCAGGCAAGACGGTATATAAATTATGAAGGGGGTGCGCGATGAAATTCAACGAGAAAACCATAATGGCAATCATGGTTGACAACAGGAAAGAAGAGGCTTTGCAGGTTCAGAAAATACTGACCGGATGGGGCTGCCTTATCAAGACGCGCCTTGGTATACACGACGGCGTTCTCGATAGTTGCTCCAATTATGGTCTCATCATTCTCGAGCTGGTTGGTGAAAAGGAGAAACATGAAGAGCTGATGAACAAGCTCAACGTTCTTCCGGGCGTGCAGGCCAAATATTTGAACCTGGAATTGAAGGAATAAGAGGAGAGGAATAATTAAAAGGTACACCCTAGGCTGAATCTACAACCCACACGCAGTGTACCTTTTGATTCTTTACTCTAACTATCGGAATTTCGTGAATTACCGCTCTTTGCTAAATGTCTTTCCGGTTTTTCAATGAACCAGCCCAGGGAATACCTCCACTACAGGCGGGTACTGTTTCAGTGTGGCGAAGTGCTTTTGCATCGCTTCCAGGAAGAGATCGTTATACACTAGCTTTCTTATGGAGATGTTATGCTCTTCTTTGGGATCGAGATAGAGATTGTACATATGGTAGTAGGCGAATATATTAAGACTACCGGTGAACCCGCCGGGGTTTACAGAACCGGGTTCATCGTCGGCTTCCGCAAGTACCATGTATTTGTATTCTGCCATCCTCACACCTGAGAAGTAGTTCATCAGCCAGTAGTAGATGTACTTTCTGTTCGAGAGTCCATCATTTGCGAGCAGGAAGGAGGTCTGGTCGATTCCGTCTATGTATCTGTCGGTGGGCATCAAATCTTGCGCTCCGGCCAGCGTCAGGGAGGTGTTGAATATGTCCGCAAGGTCGAACAGTCCATCGGAGACACGTCCTGGCTCTATCATTCCTTCCCAGTAAAGTATTCCAGGAACTCTTACGCCACCTTCCCAGGTAGTTCCCTTGGCACCTCTGAAGGGTGAGTAAGCGCTGTCTGGCCAGGCTTCCATTTCCGGTCCGTTGTCGGAAGCGATGAATATTAAAGTGTTTTCCAGTTGACCGGTTTCTTCTAGAGCCTTGACTAGACGACCGAGTATATCGTCCAGCTCCATAATGGTATCCTTGTAGCGCTGTTTGGCCGGCGATTTTCCGAGGAACTCTTCTGGAGGATAATTGTCGAAATGCGCGCCCCTTGTACAGTGGTACAGGAAGAAAGGCTGGTCGCTGTCTGCCATCTCTTTTATGAAGTTGACGGAGAAATCCGCCCAGTTCTGATCCAGGTGAGTGAGCACGTCTATATCTATCTCGGCTATTCGTTCGAGTTCCCCGTTCTTCGATGCCTGTACCCAGTATTTCTCGAAAGCGAAATCTCGCATCATCTGAGTGCGCTCTTCACTCAAAGCGATTTCGGGATAGAAATCGGGATCGCGCCACTCGGTGTACATGTCCGAAACGCTCAGGAAACCTGTGAAATGATCGAAACCGACATTCTGAGGCTGAGAGGACGGGTTTTCTCCCATATGCCACTTACCAACGGCCTGTGTAACATATCCGGCTTCGCTCAAAAGTTCAGCGAGGGTTATTGAATTACCCAATCCTCCCGGTTCGTTGTACAGAGTAGGTCTTAGAATTCCATGTCTCACGGGGAGCTGTCCGGTTAGCATTGTGGCTCTGGTCGGCGAAGAAGAAGGCTGTGAATAGGCCGAAGTCAGCATAAGACCTTCTCTGGCAAGGGCATCCATGTTAGGCGTTGGCGCTCCGACCATCACACCTCCACCGTAAACCCCCAGATCGCCCCACCCGACGTCGTCCATTAGGTAGATCAGAATGTTAGGCTTTTTTCCCGTTCTGCTTTCAAGTTCGGCGAGTTTGGCGAGGGCTTCCTGCATCTGTTCAGGGTGTGGAATGACTTCCTCCAGGTTCGGCGCGGGTTTAACCGTTTCTTTGGTCATAACGTCTTCATAGTTTGCTGCCAAACCTGTACTAAAAGTAATGATGCCACCGGTTGCACCGACGAGAAGGTTTTTCAGTAGTTTCGTTTTCCCAGGATTCACAACTATCATCCCCTCTTATGACGCCTTTTTTAAGGCGGTCCTGCAATTACAAATTATCGTGGATACTTGTATTGGCCACAATGAATCACTTTTTAATTCGATGGCGACGGGGAGATAAACAGGCCGCGGGTTTTATGAAAGGCGATCGAGGATGCGGTCGTGCCAATCAAGCCGACAAATGAATATTATCACAGAGGCCCCTACTAAGTAATTATTCACATTATCTCTTTCCGTTGCATAATCTGGTCATTCGGCGCGGCTAAAGAAGTCTTACGCTAAGAGGCTTTTCTGAAAGATAACAGGATTCATCCTCGCTAACGAATAATAAATCTATGAAGAACCGGGCAGTTATTTGCGTTTCTTCGACCGTCATTATCGATAATTCGTCCAGAGCGGGTGCAGCGGGATTTGTTGTCAAGAAGAAAAGGGTATAGAATGAATATAGTTACTTAAGTAAGTTACATATGTAACTTATGTAGCTTACCGAAAAAGGGAGGTTTTAGTATGCGCAGATCTTCGCTATTGGTTCTTTTTATGCTCGTCGTTCTTGCGATCACCGGTGTATCTCAGACGATCAATATCTGGATAGGTGGGCAGGTCGCGGAACTCGATGAAACCTGGGATATGATTATCAGTAAATTCGAGAAAGAAACAGGTAAGAAGGTGGAGGTGCAGCTTTTCGGTTTCGATATTTACTACGACAAACTTCTCACAGCCCTTCAGGCGGGGCAGGGACCCGATCTGGCCTTTGCAGACCTTGGCGGCTGGGTACCGACCTTCGCAGAAAAAGGCTGGCTCGAACCGATGGGAGCTCTCCTGGATTCCTGGGACGGAGTCGAACAGATATGGCCGAACCTCTGGCCGACAGTTACCTACAAAGGTGAAAGGTACGGTCTTCCGTGGTACACCGATTGCAGACTCCTCCTTTACAACCAGACTATGTTCGACGCGGCCGGACTAGATAGAAACGATCCCCCGAAGACCTGGGAGGAACTGGTTTACCAGGCCACGAAACTCACAGACGCGAGCAAGAGAGTTTACGGTTACGGCGTGAGTGGAACCAAGACGGAACACACCTCTCTCGCATTTATCATCTTTCTGTACGGCGCCGGCGGTCAGCTGCTGACGGACGATTATTCGGCGGCGGCTTTCAATACTCCCGAAGGCCTAAGAGCGCTTAAATTCTACACCGATCTCGCTCTTACCTATGGTGTTAGCCCGAACGCAATTACCTACAACGAAGACGACTATAGGAACATGATGGCGCAGAACAGGGTAGCCATGGCTATCGGTGGACCGTGGTCCTTCCCTCTTATCGAGACTGCCAATCCGGCGATAGTGAATAACTACACCGTTTCACTCCATCCTTACGGTTCCACTCCGGCCAGCGTTCTCGGTGGCTGGGCGCTAGTTATTCCATCGGCGAGCAAGAACAAAGAAAGCGCATGGGAACTGGCCAAGTATCTGACCAGCTTCGAGACCTGGATGACCTGGATCGAGGCCAAGGGCGGTCCGATGCCAACCAGAAAAGACGTTTGCTACGCTTCACCCGTGCTGCAAGATCCCAAATGGCAGGTAATTTTCGAAACTTTCCCCTTCGCTGTTTCCAGACCTCCTATTCCACAGTATCCGCAGATATCTGAACAGATCCAGATCATGATCCAGAATGTCCTGCTTGGTAAAGCAACACCAGAAGAAGCTATAAAGACAGCAGAAGCAAATGTAAATGCAATTCTTGCAAAGTGATACACTATCTTTCGGGGCGGGAGCGGTCGCCCGCCCCCTTTATAATTCTCGAAGAGGAAAGGGCTGAAGACAAATGAGTACATTGAACAGAGAAGAAAGGTCTGCTCTCAAGATGGTTTTACCGTATGTTATTTTGACCGTTTTACTCTTTGTCTTTCTGCTTGGATCGAACCTTTTCAACAGTTTTACCGATAAAAATGGAAACTTGACTCTGCAAAACTACATAGATAACTTTACCGATCCGGTGGTTGGCAGAACGCTTTTAAATACGATCGTGTGGGTTGTGGGAAGCGTTAGCGGCCAGCTCCTTCTCGGACTGTTTGTAGCGCTTTTGCTCAACGAATCCACGAAGGGGCAGATAATTTTCAGAAGCATCATACTCATACTCCCATGGGCCGTGCTCGACATAGTAGCAGGGGTCATGTGGAAGTGGATGTACAACGATATGTACGGCGTACTGAACGATGTTCTGGTTAAGATGCATATAATAAGAGACTATATACCCTGGCTCGCTACGGAGAATATGGCGATGCTCTCCGTTATTATTGCCAACATATGGAAGGGCTTCTGCCTTTCGGGCATGTTCTTCCTGGCAGGTCTTCAAACGATACCTATCGATCTATACGAAGCAGCCGAAATCGACGGGGCCAATTCCTTCAAGAGATTCTGGAAGATAACCATTCCTCAGTTGAAACCGGTTATTATGACAACTCTCATGCTGACTACAATCTGGACGATTAATTACTTCCCCCTTATCTACACCATGACCGGAGGTGGACCGGGGTACGGAACAGAGACTATCGTAACTTACATCTATAAATTGGGTTTCAAGTTCATGGAATTCAACAAAGCGGCCTCTCTTTCCAACGTGTTGTTCGTGATAATCTTCTTCATCGCCTTTCTGTTCCTCAGAAGTATTGCGAGGGAGGAAGCCAGATGACGAGGAGTCAGAAGAGAAAACTCAAAAAGACTATCACGTACATACTGTTGATACTGATCTCGGTGGTAATCGCCTTTCCTTTCTTGTGGCTGGTTCTAACTGCCTTAAAAACCTATCCGGATATCTACGCCTATCCAATAAAGTACTTCATTTTCGAACCCACGAGTGAGCATTTCGAGAAGATCTCCAGCATGAATTTCTGGTCTTACTTTAAGAACAGCGTTATCGTAGGTAGCGGAACGATGTTTTTCTCCATACTCATAGGGCTTTTTCCTGCTTACGCTTTTGCAAGATACGAGTTCAAATGGAAGAGGACGCTTCTGACAGGTGTACTTATATTCCAGATGTTCCCGCAGGTGGTCTTCCTGTTGCCGATCTTTAAAGCGCTAAACGCCACTGGGCTTATAAACACTTACACGGGCCTGATCCTGTCGTATCTGCCATTTACTACACCGATTTCGATCGTGTTCATGCGAACCTTTTTCCTTTCAATTCCAAAATCGCTCGAAGAGGCGGCCAGGATAGACGGGTGCAGCTTCGGACAGGCCTTCAGAAAGGTGATTCTACCCATAACCTTACCCGGTATCGCCGCCGTGGGTGTATATGCTTTTCTCTTTTCCTGGAGCGAATTGCTTTACTCGATGTCCATACTGACCAGTAAAGCGAAACAGACGATTCCTACCTTCCTCCAGCTTTTCGTGGGGCAGTACCAGACCAGGTGGGGACCGCTCTTCGCCGGTTCGATTCTCGCGACACTGCCACCGCTTATAATATTTATGATACTTCAAAAGTTCTTCATTGCCGGACTGGTTAGCGGCTCGGTGAAGGAGTAAAAGATGATAAGTGACGAGTTGCTGTTCGAAGTTGCGAGCGATTACTACGTGAGACATATGCTCCAAAAGGACATTGCCCTAAAATACGGCGTGTCGAGAGTTCAGATAAGCAAGTATCTAAAAATGGCCGAAGAGAGGGGTATCGTCCGTATCGAAATAGAACCACCTTCTATAAAGTCGTCCATTGTAAAGGAGTACGAAGCCTTCTTCACTTCCAGATTCGGACTCAAGAGGCTTTTCATAGCCCGTGGGGCGCGTAACGAGAAGACCGTGCTGAAAGCGCTCGGAAGGGAAGTCACGAAATACCTAGGAACTCTGCCGGAAAGAGAGATGAATATCGGCCTTGGGTGGGGCAACACCATTTTCACTGTTGCAGAGACGGTGGAAAGATTGGAGCGACCAAAGTGGCAGATAATTCCCCTATCCGGTGGAACGGCGAGACTGGCAGATAAAAGGTTCAATATAAACCATATAGTACAGAACTTCGCCAACAGGATATCGGCCAGAGCCGTGCCGATGTACCTTCCGTTCATTCTGGAGAATGCCCAACAACTGGAGAACACGAAGCAATCTCTAGAGTACATCAATATTCAAAAACTCTGGGAACACTTAGATGTGATAATCTGTAGCGTTGGCTATTCCATAGCCCGTTCTCCGCTGTTCAGAGAGAATCTTCTTGACGTGAGCTACGCCGACGAACTGGAGAAGAGAAGCGTCGTCGGGGATGTACTTACCCATTACTTCGATATAAACGGCAAGATGTTCGAGAAAAACATACTCGAGAACTGCATAAACCTCGGTTTCGAACAGTACCTGAAGGCCGGAGAAAGAGTAATAGTCGCGGCCGGTCACCACAAAGTCGACGGCATAGTCGGGGCGTTGAGGGGAGGTTTGATCGATACTCTTATCACCGACGAATTCACGGCCAGGTTTGTCAAGGAATATGTTTTGTATGACGAAGGGGGAGAATAACATCAATACCTGTATCTTAAATTTGAATCCCTGTTACGATCACTGGGTTATTCTCAAAAAGCCGCCGAAGATTCCGAACGTTGTGAGGGGGGACGAGGTGGTTTCGCTCGTCGATGGCAAGGGCCTCAACATCGCCCGGGTTCTTTCGAGAGTTTTTGGTTTCGAGGATTATTTCTGCATAAATATTCTTGGTGGTCAGGTCGGCGAAATAATAGAAAAGGAATGCAAAGATCTGGGCATCAAGACCGACAATTTCTGGATCGAAGACAGTAATCGAATCAATACGGCCCTGGTCTATGAATACGAGAACAGGATGCTCATGATCAACGAGCCGGGACCTGTGATGAAGGCCGGGGAGGTCAGAGCCTTCATAGAGTATTTCAAAGAGAGGATCGGGTCAGGAGTGAACCTGGTTATTTCGGGAAGTGCGCCACGGGGATTTGAAAATGGGGAGATGATAGATCTGGTGGTAGCGGCCCGTAACAGTGGTTGTACGCTCAAGATAGATATCGCCGGAGAGTGGCTCTCCAAAATCGTCGCACTGTCGCCAGAACTTCTCAAGATAAACGCCGACGAGCTCAAAGTGGCATTCGGAATCGAGAAAGGCGATTTGAAGAGCATGGAGGAATTCAGGAGGAGCTTTTCGATCAAAGATCTATTAATAACCAACGGAAAATATGGAAGCGTCTGGCTTTCAGATACCGAAAAGCTTCAGGCCGTTTCGACGAAGGTCTTTTCAGATTTTTCCGTCGGCTCGGGTGATTCTTTCTTCGCCGGGCTGATCTACGGTCAAGAAAGACTGGTCTCAAAAAGGGAGGCCCTGAAGATTGCGACAGCCTGCGGTGCGGCCAACACGCTGCATTACGGCGCGGCCATATTCGAGCGCTCCGATATTGAGAGAGTAATCGAAGATGTTGTAGTTTCGGAAGTGGAATTATGAAGGCGTATCTAGGAATAGATATAGGCACCACCAACATGAAATGTCTGGTGCTGGGGTCGAACGGAAAAATTCTCGAAGTGATGCACGAGGAGACTCCAAAAAAGAGGATTGCGGGAGCGGATTATCTCGACCTCGAGGCGACACACTCTTTTGTAGATAAATTCATATCCGGAGCATCTGGTAAATACTCACTGGGCGGTATAGCCTTCTCCAGTATAGGCGAGACGGTTGTTCCTGTGTATAAAGGGAAAGCGCTTTCAGATCCCCTTATGTGGTACGACAGCGCGACAAGGTCGATTTGGGAAAAACACAGAACGGCCGTCGATAGTTTTTCCCCTTACAGAATCACTGGCGTGGAGAACGAATACACCTTCTCCATCTACAAGATCCTCTTCCAGAGAGAAACACTGCCGCCCAACGTCGTCGAACACTGGCTTCCGGTGGCCTCTTATTTCGCTTACTCGCTCGGTGCAAGGCCGACCTGGGATATGAGCCTGGCCTGCCGTTCCTTCATGATAGACATACACAGGCGCTGCTGGAACTCTCCGCTGCTAGAGTATATCGGAGAATCTCCTGAGAGAATGGGCGAGTTGATCTATACCGGCCGACCTATAGGATTCACTCAGGACGGTGTCCCGATAGTTAGCGCCGGACACGATCACATAACCGGCCTCTTTGCGGCCAGGGTATTCGCCAGAGGAGAGGAGTTTCTCTTCGATTCTATGGGTTCGGCTTCGGTAGTTGCGGCCGTTATAAAGATCGGCGATCGAAACCTCGTCTTCGATACTCCCTTCATGTCGGGCGGGACCGTCGGGGTAGCCTTCGAAGATTCCCAATATTATATAGAAAGCAACCTACGCTATTATGGGAAACTCCTCCAGTCTTTAATGAATCTCACCGGTCTTCAGGCCAGCATAGAAAGTTATGAAAAACTGAACTCGGAGATCGAGAAGAGCAAAATCTGGAATTTTGAACCGCTCTTTCTCGTGAACGGTGACCTTAGTGTGGGGGAGGGCATGCACGGCATCACCATTCTCGAAATGCCCATTACGTTCACCCGAGAGCAGCTTATCCAGTCTGCGTATATCTATCTCGCTTCTTCCAGCAAGTTGATAGTCGATAATCTCGAGAAGATAACCGGAAAAAAGCTGCCAATTATCTGTGGCGGAGGCGGGAGTCTGAACGGCCTGCTGATGAAATACAAAGCTTCTCTTCTGGAAAGAGAGATCTTGGTTCTGCCCACGAGCGAATTGACGGCTCTTGGTGGAGCCCTCGCGGCTGCCAGCGGTGTTGGAGATGTTCAGACCGTAGATAGGTGTATAGAAAACCTGAGGCCGTTAAAGACGGAAGTCGATAATAACATCATCGCCAGACTAATGGAGATATTCAACAGGAACTCAAGCAGATACTCAACAATAGAAAGAGAAAGAAAGATAAAATTCCAGGAGGGGTAGAAATGCCACTTGCCACACTTGTAGAAGTACTTGAAGATGCACAGAAAAAAAATTACGCCGTTCCGGGTTTCAACTTCCACCTTTACGAAGATCTGACCGCGATAGTCGAGGCCGCCCGAGAAGTTCGCTCTCCTGTAATACTCATGGCGGCAGGCACTTGCATGAAACACTGGGGACCGACTCTTGCAGCGGCTTTGATCCGAGAGGTGGCCAATAAAGTCGACATCCCGGTCGTGGCTCATCTCGATCACGCAAGCAGTATGGACTTGATCTTCAAGTCTATGCATGCCGGTTTCACCTCTGTCATGTACGATGGTTCGATGCTTCCAGTCGAAGAAAACATAGCAAACAGCAAAATCGTAGTAGAGGTCGCGAAGGCCTTCGGAGTCTCGGTGGAGGCGGAGCTCGGGAGGGTCGCGAAGGGTGAAGAGGGGGAGGCCGCTATAGAAATCCTCACCGACCCGTCAGATGTCGTCATGTTCTGTGAAAGGACGGGCGTGGATGCTTTGGCCGTGGCGGTGGGGACCGTTCATGGCATGCAGAAACAAGAAGCAAAGATCCATCTGGACCTAGTGGATACTCTTTCTAGAGTGGCTCCCGTGCCGCTTGTTCTTCACGGGTCTAGCGGTGTTTCCGATGAAGATCTAGGATACATCGCAAAAACGGCCTTCTCCAAAATCAATATCGGCACTAGGATCAAAACTGTCTTCACCGAAAGTATAAGAGAGACCCTTATCACCAGACCGGATCTGAAAGACCAGCTACAGCTCCTCCAGCTTTCGACGCCGAAAATCAAGGAAACTGTTAAGGAGAAGATCAGACTGCTCGGCAGCGAAAATAGATGCTGATAAACTTCGCCTGGTAACCGGGATAGAATTAAGAGCCGTCCTTCGAAAGAACGAAGGGCGGTTCGCCATTGGCGCTGCGTGTACGGAAATGGACACATATGCTCTTTTCTTCATTCACTCTTAACATGACTGATCGGTCATATACATTGACTGCACGTTCTTTTCGGTGTAGTATATGACCGATAAGTCATATGACCAGATGGTCATGAAGGAGGTGTTTGTGATACCAAAAGAGACGTTTTTCAATCTACCGCTCGAGAAGAGAGAAAGGATCATCGAAGCGGCGATAGACGAGTTTTCAAGAAACGACTACCGAGAGGCGCGAATTAACGAGATAGTCAGGCTGTCTTCAATACCCAAGGGTAGTTTTTATCAGTACTTTGAAGACAAGAAGGATCTGTTCAGGTACGTGATAGATCTGCTTTACGAGAAAAAGATGAAGGTGATATCGGCCGTTATGAACTCGGCCATGAACGCGAGTGTCTTTCAGACGCTCAGGTTAATGGCTGAAGCGGCGATCGAAATGGCCGAGGAGAATCCGAGGCTATCGAGGATAGGGGACAGACTCATGGCCGATCCGGCTCTCATGAGAGAAGTTTTCGAAGACTATAGGCCATCAAGCGACGGGTTGATGGAAAGTCTAGTTAAACAGGGCATAGAGAGGGGCGATATAGCCCCATGGGTCGATCCTTCGCTGGCGGCCAGGCTGATTACGGCCTTTTTGCTCGCACTCGGCGATGCGGTCAGAGAAACGGCATCTAGCAATCTGACGGAAGAGGCTAGAAAGAAGTTTTACTCGATGGTCGATATTCTTGAAAATGGAATGAGGAGGAGAGAACAAGATGATAGAAGTTGAAGGACTGTACCATTCTTACACGAACGATGAACGATATGCGGTCAGAAACGTGTCGTTCAATATAAAGGAAGGAGAGATCTTCGGTTTTCTGGGTCCGAACGGCGCGGGTAAATCGACCACACAGAAGGTTTTGACAGGGTTGCTCCCTCTGCAGAAGGGCTCTGTGAAGATAGCCGGTAAGGATGCGGGCAAACCCGATTCGAGTTTCTATAATATGATAGGCGTTTCTTTTGAGCAGCCAAACCTATACAGGAAACTGACGGGGCTGGAGAACCTGGACTACTTCGCGAAGATGTACGATGTTCCAACGGAAGATCCCATGGAACTGCTGAGAATGGTAGATCTCGAAGAGGCCGCTTCGAAAAGGGCCGGGGAGTACTCCAAAGGTATGCAGCAGAGATTGGTATTTGCTCGCTCCCTGATAAACAAACCGAAGATCTGGTTCCTCGACGAGCCTGTTTCGGGACTGGATCCGACCACTTCGGCTACGATCAAAGAAATAATCAGACGAAAGAAGAAAGAGGGCGTTACCATCTTTCTCACGACCCACAACATGCATATAGCTGAAGAGCTCTGCGATCGTGTGGCTTTCATAGTCGCCGGAGAAATTTCGCTCATCGATTCTCCGAGAAACCTGAAGCTGCGATACGGACAAAAACTGGTCGAAGTCGAATACAGGCTCGACGGAAGTGTCAAGAAAGAGAGTTTCTCGCTGCTTCAGGAAACCGATAAAGCGAAACTCAATTCCCTGATAGAAAAAGGAACGGTCGAGACTATACATTCGAAAGAAGCGACTCTCGAAGAGATTTTCATCAGGGTGACTGGCAGGGAGCTGAGATGATGAGACTGGCTGCCAACACTTTGAAGGAACTCAAACTTGGCTGGCGGAGCTATTACTTTCTTCTCGTTGTCGGGGTCGCGATCGCATACTTTTTTTTGGTGACTTTTCTCATTCCCGAAGATCTTACCGTGAGCCCGGATGTGGTGGTCCTGAACGAGATGGAAGAAGGCTCTCAAGTCATGGAAAACCTTTTCGGAGGTGATATGGAGAGCGATAAACTTTTACTGGCCAAAGATAGAGACGATCTCGAGAAAACAATGAACCGACGTTTCAACAGTGTCGGAATAGTTCTGAAAGGCTCTGAAAGAGAACCGGCTTTCGAACTGGTCTTTCAGGGTCATGAAAGCCAGGATATCAGGGAACTGTTGAGGCTTTCTATATTGCAGAGAACAGGCGCTCTCAATTCGGAGGAGGGATATGGTATCGAGTATCTTGAAGATCGAAAACCAGTCGATGAAGCGATCCCCTTCAACAAGTCCTTTCTCCCGGTTCTCTTGATGTCCGAAGCGGTAATGCTGGGAATGTTCCTTGTCTTTGCCATGATCTTCGGCGAGAAGTCTGAGGAAACTATAAAGGCTTACAGTATCACCCCGGGGAGGATATGGGAGTATCTCGGGGCGAAGGTCATCGTACTCGCGATTCTTGGAGTGCTCTTCACTCTCATACTGACTCCCATGGTTGTCGGAATCGGTCCGAGGTACGGCGAGCTACTGCTGATAGTAATTATCGGAAGCGCCCTTTCAACATCTATAGCGCTTATCTTTGCGAGTTTTTATGACAACCTCTCCCAGTCGCTTGTTCCAATGCTTGGGCTGAGTCTCGTATTCGGTCTGCCGATGATATCCTTTTTCATTCCGGGATTCTCGCCCTGGTATCTCAGGATTCTGCCCACTTACACTATCCTTTTTGCGCTCAAGGGGGCCGTCTTCCCTGGTTCAACGCAAGTTGGCATCTCCAGTCTGTGGCTGATAGCCCTTGAGGGAGCGATCGCTTTCGCTGTCGCGGTGATGGTTTACGGGCAGCGAGTCCGAAAAAATTGAAGGGAGATGGTTTGATGAATGTGAGAAGAGTTCTCAATATATTCAAGCTTGACACACTGAACAGCCGCAGGGACAAAGTGATGATCTATACACTGCTTGCACCCATAATACTAACGATCGTATTCAAACTGATATCGCCGGATTTTCAGAGCCTGTCGATCGATTTCGTCGTGCCAGAGAACGCGGCTAAACTGGCCGTTCAGCTGGACAGGTACGCAAACGTAGAACAGGTGGCTAGCATACAGGAAATGAAAGATGCGGTAGCCCATGGAGACGACCGGATTGGAGTCTATGAGAGCGAGGGGAAGTACGTCCTGGTGATGCAGGGCGACGAATCGCCACAGGCGCGTGAACTGGCAGAGCTGGCGATTTCGGCTATACTCGAGGGAGACACGTCCTTGATAAATATCGACTTCAGCGACAACGGAAGAGTGATACCGCCAGTCACACTCTTCGGTTTCAGCTTTGTGGTCATACTCTCTTTTACCCTGGGAGGCTTCATTATAGGATTCAGTATAATCGAAGAGAAAGAGAGCGGAGCCATGAGGGCCTTGATGGTAACGCCGATTTCGAAGGCCGAATTCCTTCTGGGAAGGAGCATAATGGGGATCTCTGTGCCGATAGTCCACGCGCTTTTGGCCGTCTTGATCTTCGCGATTGGTGGTCTGGATATACTCAAGCTCATAATGGTGACTGTTGTGAGTTCGGTCATAGGCATAGTGATGGGTTTTTTGATCGGAGTCATGTCTTCCAGCCAGATGACCGGTTTGGCAAATATGAAAATAAGCGTTCTACTTCTGTTGATGCCCGTCATGATTGCTTTTGTCTTACCCGAAAACAGACAGTTCATATTCTACTGGTCTCCGACTTACTGGTCGTTTGCCGCGCTGAAAGATATTCTTACACGTAACGCGGAATGGGGAGATTTTCTCCTACAACTTCTGTGGATATCTCTCACGACAGGACTGCTTTTCCTTCTCATGAGGGGAAAGATAAAGAGCGGACTCAAGACTTATCAGAGTTGAAGCGGGAGAAATTCCCGCTTCAATTTCATCGACAAAACCACTTCGGTTGAAGTAGATATTTTTATGGGGCAAAAAATAAAATACTCCGCAACCTTCTCTGTACAATATTCGTTTTCTGGCTTCCTGAACGATCTGAGTCGATAATTACCCATCTGGTCAGATCAATCGTTCTTTGATCGTTCTCTGATAATTTTATTCCATTTTCCTCTTTCTATATTACCGTGATGGCATACCAGAAATGAGTGAATCTTTGGCTATAATTTCAATAATAGGAGATTCCTCTTATTTCTTCGTGAATCTGACAGGAAAGAACAACCAAATACGAACTAGAGGTGAGAATTATGATTGAAGGAAAGGAAATTGCCTCTGCAGGTCAGCTGAGATATGGAATGCTTGGGGGTGGAGAAGGCTCTTTCATTGGCGACGTACACAGAAAGGCGATCGCCATGGACGGTCTGGCACAACTCGTTGCCGGCTGTTTCTCGATAGATTACGAAGACACTCTCAGAACGGCGAAAAAACTTCGCGTCGCTGACGACAGGGTTTACAAAGACTACGTTGAAATGGCCAGGAAGGAGTCGGGCAGAGAAGACTGCATAGACTTCGTAGATATCGCGACACCCAACAACACGCATTATCCAATTGCAAGAGAGTTTCTAAATGCCGGCATAAACGTTGTCTGCGAGAAACCGTTGACCATAGATCTGGCGCAGGCCGAAGAACTCGCCGCACTGGCGAGGAAAAAGGGATTGCTCTTCGCCGTCACTTACACCTACTCCGGTTATGTGATGGTGAAACAGGCAAGAGAAATGATACGGCGGGGTGATATTGGAGAGATCAGGGTCGTAATGGGTGAGTACGCCCAGGACTGGCTGGCCACACGTCTGGAGGACACTGGGAATATGCAGGCCTCCTGGAGGACCGATCCCTCCCAGACTGGCCGATCCAACTGCGTCGGGGATATAGGAAGCCACATAGAGAATACGGTATCATACATGACCGGATTGAAGATCAAGTCCCTGTGTTCCAGTCTGGACTCTTTCGTTCCTGGTCGTAAGCTCGACGACAACGCCGAGATACTAGTGAGATTCGACAACGGCGCCAGGGGCGTTTACTGGGCATCGCAAGTTGCAGTGGGTCACGACAACGGATTGAGAGTGAGGATCTTCGGAAGCAAGGGATCCATAGAGTGGGAACAGGAAAACCCCAACTACCTCAGGGTGGCCTATATCGGTGAGCCGGTTCAGATACTTTCCAGGGGCGGAAGCTATATGTTGCCGAACGCCGCAAAGACGTCTCGGATCCCGGCGGGTCATCCCGAGGGTTATTACGAAGCCTTCGCCAACATCTACCGCAACTTCGCAACTGCGCTGATGAAAAAGAAAAAAGGTGAAGATATTTCCGACGCGGATTTTCCGAGCGTGGAGGATGGACTCGAGGGAGTCAAGTTCATAAGCAAAGCTGTCGAGAGTTCTGAAGCCGGCAGCGTATGGATAGACATGTAGGAGGGATATTTATGGGAAAGAGACCGGTTACTCTCTTTACGGGTCAATGGGCCGATCTGACCTTTGAGGAGATCTGCAAAAAAGCCAGTTCCTGGGGCTACGACGGCCTCGAAATAGCCTGCTGGGGCGATCATATGGATCTCGAAAGGGCCGCGACTGATCCCGCTTATGTGGAGAACAGGAAAAATATCCTCGAGAAGTATGGTCTGAAATGCTGGGCGCTCGGCGCTCATCTTGAGGGGCAATGTGTAGGAGATCTGTACGATTCGAGGCTCGACGGTTTCGCACCGGACAGTTGCAAGGGTTATCCTAAAAAGATAAGAGCCTGGGGCATAAAACAGATGATGTTCGCGCCCACAGCTGCCAGAAATATGGGTTGCTACACCGTCACCGGTTTCACCGGCTCCCCTGTTTGGAAGTTCTGGTATTCCTTCCCTCAGACCACGGAGAAGATGGTGGAAGACGGTTATAAAGAGATATTCGATCTCTGGACACCGATATTCGACAGGTTCGACTCCGAAGGGGTGACTTTCTCTCTAGAAGTCCATCCTACGGAGATCGCTTTCGATTACTATACCGCAAAGAAACTGCTCGAGGTATTCAAGTATAGAAAGACGCTCGGCTTCAACTTCGATCCAAGCCACCTGATATGGCAGGGAGTTAAACCCCACCTCTTCATACGCGATTTTGGCGACAGGATCTACCACGTTCACATGAAAGATGCGGCCGTTACACTGGATGGCAGGGCCGGAATCCTCGGCTCCATGCTGACTTTTGGTGATACCCGGAGGGGCTGGAACTTCAGGTCGCTCGGTCACGGCCAAGTCGATTTTGAAGAGATAATAAGAGAGCTTAACAACGTTGGGTACTCTGGTCCTCTCTCTGTAGAATGGGAAGACAGCGGTATGGAGAGGGAGTACGGAGCCCGCGAAGCGGCACAGTTCGTTAGGAAGGTGGATTTCGAACCTTCCAACATAGCCTTTGACGATGCACTTAGAAGCTGAGGAGCAGGAGAATGGGAGAGGTCTTGATAAAGACTTCGGGGATCGCCAAGGAGTTTTCCGGGGTCAGGGTTCTAAATGATATAAACGTAGAAATAGAGAAGGGCGAGATCTTCGGGATAATCGGCGAAAACGGCGCCGGAAAATCGACTCTTGTTAAAATTTTCAGCGGGATCTATAACCCTACCGAAGGAAAACTCTTCTTCGAAGGTCGGGAAGTCGAGGTCAAGGATCCCATACACGCCAAGGCTATCGGAATATCTCTCATTCCCCAGGAGTTCAACCTCATAAACGAACTCAACGTTTACGAAAACATCTTTCTCGGAAGCGAGCTCACCGGCAGGGGTTTTCTGGCCAAAAAGGCTATGAAGAAGAGAACCCGGGAACTCCTCAAGGAGCTAGAAACCAATATAAACCCAGACGAAAAGATAGAGAGGCTCAGTGTGGCGCAGAAACAGATGGTGGAGATCGCCAAGGCCCTGGCCCACGATTCGAAGCTTTTGATCATGGATGAACCGACTACCGTCCTCACGCAGAACGAGATAAACATACTCTTCAACCTTATGAGGAGACTCAAAGAACGGGGCGTAACCATCATCTATATCTCTCACAAATTGAAAGAAGTGAAAAGCATTTGCGACCGCGTGATGGTCCTCAGGGACGGTATCACGATAAGCGTAACCGGGACCGCCGAACTGGACGAGCATGAGATGGCGAAAAGAATGGTGGGAAGAGAGTTGAGCCAGGTCTTCCCCGAAAAGACCAAACCGTCAGACGAAATTGTTCTTGAAGTCAGGAACCTCTCCGTGCGAGGTCTTCTGAAGAATATCTCTTTCGACTTGAAGAGAGGAGAGATCCTGGGATTCGCAGGTCTGGTGGGGGCAGGGAGAACGGAGCTGGCCGAAGCAATCATTGGCATACGAAAGAAAGAGACCGGCACCATCAACATCAAAGGAAGGGCCGTGGAGATAAAATCTCCCAGCGATGCCGTAAAAAACAAAATAGCCTATCTGTCGGAAGATCGTCAGGGTAGCGGAATACTTGTCTCCTTCGATATAATAGGCAACACGACTTTGATATCACTGCCGGCTTACTCCAGGATACTCATAAACCACAAGCTGGAAAAGGAAAAGACCCAGCAGTACGTGGATAAATTCAACATAAGGGCAGCATCTCTAAAAACAAGGCTTGAATTTTTCAGCGGCGGGAATCAGCAGAAGGTTTCACTCGCCAAGTCGCTAGATCCGCAACCGGAGATCTTCATTTTCGATGAACCCACAAGAGGAATAGATGTCAACGCCAAAAGAGAGATCTACCGGTTCATCAACGAGCTCGTAAAGGAAGGGGTTTCGTGTATCATAATATCCTCCGAGCTCGAGGAGATAATCGGTATGAGTAACCGCGTTATCGTTATGAAAGAGGGCACGGTCACAGGTATCCTGGAGGGAGAACATATAAACGAGGAAGAAATAATGCTTCACGCGACTGGACTCAAGGGGGTTGCATGATATGGCCGTTGAAACTTCCAGAAGACGTTTTGAATACGAGAGGTTCGGTCCACTGGTAGCTCTCGCCGTACTGTTTATAATCTCAGCGATAGCGAGTCCTTACTTTCTACAGGTGCAGAACCTGCTGAACATAATGAGGCAGGTTTCCTACACGGGGATAATCGCTCTCGGCATGACTTTCGTGATAATTTCCGGAGGGATCGATCTCTCCGTCGGTTCTATGGTTGCCCTCGTCGGAGGCGTAGTTATACTGACTCTGAACTGGGCGATAGGAGTCTTTGGGGCCGCCGCCGAGGCATGGGCTATATTCTTCGCTCTGGTAGTTGGAATACTCTTCGGTGCGGGACTCGGCGCTCTCAACGGGCTCATGATCACACTGGGCAAGATCGCTCCCTTCATAGCCACACTGGGCACTATGGCCATATTCAGGTCAATGGCGTTGTATGTGGGTTCGGCAGGAGTTTTTAGATCCCAGAGCAACCTCTTCCCCGACCTGGGGATGGGAAAGATACTGGAGATACCCAATCCGGTCGTGGTTTTCATAGTTCTCGCGATAATCTTTTCTGTGATCCTCAAGCAGACGCGTTACGGCCGGTACCTGTGTGCCGTCGGTTCAAATCCAAAGGTCGCGAAGTATTCGGCCATAAAGGTCAATCTCACCAGGTTTATCTCGTATGTAACGGTCGGAATCACCGTTGGCTTCTCGGCCGTTTTCCTCTCGGCAAGATTGAACTCCATGAGTTCGACAACAGGTGGGTCCAACTACGAGCTTGACGCGATAGCCGCCGTCATAATCGGCGGAACGCCCATGACTGGAGGGACGGGGTCGATCTTCGGTACGGTGATCGGTGCGATCACTCTGGGTATAATCAACAACATGCTCAACATGCTGGGCGTATCGCCTTATCTGCAGGGTACAGTTAAGGGTATAGTTATCATCGGCGCAGTTTTGATCCAGCGCAAAAAGAACCAGTAGCGTCGTCGGAAAAATTCGGTATTAATGTATTTATGGGACACAAGACGAATTACTACCCAAAAGGAGGTGTTTTTGTGAAAAAAGCGTTGGTACTTACTATTCTCGTGGTTTTCCTTCTCTCCGCTTTTGCCTTTGCGGCCGAGAAGATCAAAATCGGAGTGGCAATACCCAGTGCAGATCATGGCTGGACTGGCGGCATCGTCTGGTGGGCACAGAAGGCAATTAAGGACTGGAACGTAAAGGATCCCGATGTAGAGTTCTTCCTGGTGACGGCCGATTCGGCAGCGAAACAGGTCGGAGACGTTGAAGATCTTATGGTAAAGGGTATCGATGCCCTGGTAATACTGGCACACGATTCCGAACCTCTTACCCCGGTTGTTGAAAAGGCCTACAACAGTGGAATCTTCGTGGTATCGGTTGACAGAGGCCTTACCAAGCCTGTCGAGAACGTTTACGTTGCAGGAGACAACCCAGGTCTGGGCCGTGTTTCTGGAGAGTGGCTCGCGAAAGCTCTCAATTACAAAGGCGACATCGTCGTGCTGGAGGGAATCCCCTGTGTTATCAACAGCGAAAGAGTCGACGCCTTCAAAGCTGTTATCGCTAAGTATCCAGATATAAGGATTCTCGACTCTCAACCCGCGTACTGGCAGACGGAGAAGGGTCTGGAAATAATGGAGAATTACCTCCAGAAGTACAAGAAGATCGATGCGGTCTGGGCGCAGGATGACGATGTGCTGAAAGGCGTTCTCCAGGCCTACAAGGAATCCGGCAGAAACGATATAAAGATCTTCCTCGGTGGCGCCGGCTCCAAAGAAATGATCAAGAAGGTTATGGACAAAGATCCTCTCGTCAAGGCCGATGTGACTTATCCTCCTTCGATGATCGCAACGGGCATATCGATGGCCGTGATGGCGATGAGAGGGGAACAATTGAACGGCTTCTACCAGCAGCAGATTCCTTCTAAGATCATTCTTGCCGCTGAACTGATCGTACCGGAAAACGCGGCCAATTACTACGAACCGGATTCGATATTCTAAACTGCCTTCCTACCCTGAACACATTCCCGGAGATCGATATCGATCTCCGGGTTTTCACCGTGTAGCTCCTCTGCGGACTTTGATTTCGAAAGGGGTCGGAGGGTTTTGTTACTCTCTTCTGAAAACTTTCTGGCTTTTAGAGGCGTCATAAGTCCGTAGAAAGAAAAGGGGGTGAAACACGTGAAAAAAATGAGTGTCATAGCGTTCTTGTTGTTGATGGTGGCCCCGCTGGCCGCCAACGGAGTGGTAATACCTCCGCATCCGGTTGAACCGGGAATCGGTGGTTTCAAGATGAATTATCACAATGTCGATATCACTCTCGACAATGGGATAGCGAGGGTAAAAATCGAGGAAGAGTTCGAAAATGTTTCCAGTCACAGACTGGAAGCTGTTTATCTCTTTCCCATACCTTCTTCGGCAGTTATAAGCGACTTCGTGATGAAAGTGGGAGACCAGGTCTTTAAGGGCGAGGTTCTTCCGGCCGACGAGGCAAGAAAGATATACCAGGAGATCGTAGCCAAGTTGAAAGACCCGGCTCTTCTCGAATACGTCGGCAGCCAGTTGATCCGTCTGAGCGTCTTTCCCTTCGAGCCGGGTGAAAAGCGGCAATTCCATATAGAATATACACAACCGCTGGAGATCTCTTCCAACGCATACACCATGATCTATCCCTTGAAAATCGACAGCTTTCTTACTGCTCCGATAGGTAGGGTGAGCATAAGAATCAAGACAACCGATGAAATAGCCGAGGTCTTTTCACCAACACATACCCTGAAAGAGGTCCAGGTATCCGGGGTATCTGGAAGAGAGTACATCTTCCAGGCGGTAGACTTTGTGCCGTCTTCCGATGTTGCAATGGTCTTCACGGCTTCAACTGAAGAGATTCCCTCCTCTGTCGCCACTTTCTGGGATGAGAAAGCTGGGGAGGGTTACTTCCTGCTGACTCTCATACCGAGATTGAAGGAAGAGCGCATCATTCCCAAGGATGTTGTCTTCGTACTTGACATATCAGGCTCGATGTACGGCGAAAAGATAGAACAGGCGAAGAAGGCTCTAGAACAGGTGTTGCAGATGCTGCGAAGTGACGACCGCTTTGCGATCGTGACCTTCGACGACGGAATTTACGACCTGACAGGGGGGCTGCTGAGCGCTTCTGAAAAGGGTGTATGGATAGAGAAAGTCAGAAGGATACAGGCCGACGGTATGACGAACATTTACGGCGCCCTTCAAACCAGTATAGATATGTTTAGCAGGGGCGACGAAGGGAGGTTCAAGGTTCTTCTCTTCCTGACAGACGGTGCTCCAACTTCGGGAATAACTGAAACCGGCAGAATAGTCAGCGATGCAACCAACGAAGCCAGGGCCAGGAATGTACATCTCTTCTCGTTCGGTGTGGGTACGGGAGTCGTTGCCGAACTTCTGGATCGGCTCGTTCAGGAGAACGCCGGAAGGGTCAGTTACATAGTTGAAGGCGAAAATATCGAGAGCAAAGTGACCGAACTTTACAGGTCGATCGAAACCCCCGCGCTCGAGAACGTGGTGATCTCTATGGAAGGCATAGAGACCGCGAAAGTACAACCGACTGGCCCTCATTCTCTCTTTTCCGGTTATGCGCTGAGGTTATCCGGCCTCTTCTTCGAAGAGGGAGATCTGAAAGTGACGGTAGAGGGCACGCGTGGTGGTGAAAGGCACACATACGAGTATTATTTCCAGATCGACAAGATCGCAGGGAATGAATTCGTCTCAAGGATATGGGCACAGAAGAGAATCGCCTCGCTGGCCAATATCTATCGCTACGACAGCAGTCTGAGCGAAAAGGCCAGGGAGGAAGTCGCACAGGAGATAATTGCACTTTCGAAGAAGTTCAATATAATAAATGAATTCACTTCCTTCCTCATAGCTCCCGAAAGACACCTGGCATACAATGCAGTGGTTGACAGAGGGGGTTTGGGAGTCGCCCCCCAGACTACGGGATCGGTAATGGCGGCCAAATCAGTCGCCGAAATGGAAATGGACCAGTTCGTCGGAGGCGGTACGTCCGATTACAGGTTCGTCGGAAGTATCGGATTCTACCTAAAGGATGAAGTTTGGATAGAGGACAATCCAGAGGTCGAAAAACTCGTACCGGTAAAGGTAAAAGCGTTCAGTCAGGCTTATTTCGACCTGTTCAACGTTGATGACTGGTTGAAAGAAGTCCTCTCCCTCGGTGAGAAGGTCAAGTTCATATACAAGGGGACTCTCTTCGAGACGGGCGATACGGGTATAGAGAATGAAAAAGAGCTGGAAGAGTTTTTGAAGTAATGGCCAAAAAAAGTGGGAGCTCGCGAGAGCTCCCACTTCTGTCGTTTTTATCAATTTTCAACGATTGGAGCGAACTTGAAATCGATCCAGTTGTCGCCCGTGCTGAGGTCGTACGTTGTTGCGTTATTTATGTTCGGCTTTCCGCCGTTGTAGTTGTAGTAGCCGAGCAGGTCTCCCTTGTTGATCGTACCGCTATCATCCATATCTCTCCAGGCCCAGACCTTCACCTGACTCAGTGTTACGTTGCTGAAGCCGTAGGAACCGGAATCGGATATCGTCGTGTTGGCTATATCTACACCGGTCGCCGGGTTCCTCAGGAAGACCTTGAATTCCTGCGGAGTGGTTATAGAATCGAGAGCCGCCTGCGCGTTTACCAGTCCGTAACCGTAATAATCGTCTCTTCCTCCCGTTCCCAGATCAGTCGCCGTGTCCCGTAGCGTTTGGCGTATCTCGTCAGGATCGGTGAGTCCGGCCCCCATCAGTAGCGCGACGAGCCCGGTCACGTGTGGCGTGGCCATCGATGTGCCCTGCATGTACATGTAGTTGTTTCCCGCAGGCGTCCAGCCAGTGCTGTATATTCCGTTCGGGTCGGTGTAGGATGTCATCCAGCCTCCCGGTGCAACGACGTCCAGTTCTGGACCGAAGCAGGAGTAATTCGATCTCTTGACGGTACTTCCGTCTTTCCAGACCGCGCCGACCGCTATCGTTTCAGGGTACTTCGCGGGGTACAGTATGTTACCGTCTCCGTTGTTGCCCGAGGCCGCCACCATGACGACACCGTTCCTATCGGCGTATTTTATGGCATCGTGGAGCGGTTCGGTCCCGGCCGGTCCGCCGAGACTCATGTTGATTATCTTCGCCCCGTGATCCACCGCGTATATGAGGCTGCTAATAAGAGTGCTGGAGTCTTTTATCCCTCTTATCGGGATTATGGAGATACCGAAACCTCCCCAAGTGACACCGGCCACTCCCTGTGCGTTGTTCGAAAGCGCCGCCACAGTTCCGGCTACGTGAGTGCCGTGGCTGTCTTCCGAGGTGTTGGGCTCTGAAACGTTCGTGTTGTTGTCTATAAAATTGTACCCGGCAGTGAAAACCCCCGTCAGGTCGGGATGGTTGATACTGAACCCCGAATCGATTATGGCAACCACGACGCTCCTCGAACCGACGGTGTAGTCCCAGGCCTGCGGCAGGTTAATAAGCGGGTAGTTCCACTGTACGGGGTAATACGTGTCGTTCGGTGTTGTAGCCAGCGGGTAGAAGAGGTAGTTACGCGATACGTTCACCACGCCGGTCAGATTTTCGAGTTCCTTCATTGAAAGATCCGTGCTCACCAGAAGGAACCTCAGAGAACCGTCGGCCGATTCGATCCTTCTCAAGATCTCGATACTTCCGGTAGTCGCGGTCTTGAAGGAGCTTTCCGCATCTTTGAAGGAGTCCACTTTCAGTATGTATTCTCCCTCGACGTACTCGGCCTCTTCGGGAACCGTTCTTATATCAGGGTTGGACACTATCTCGTATTCATCGAGATCGGCGGTCTTCACGTCTCCTGTGTAAGGAGTCACATTTCCCCAGATGTTCCTTCCGGCCGCCGCGACGTAATGGGCCACGACGTTTTTCGGAGCATCTATTGTGACGGCAAGCGGATTGGCAGATCCTGCATTGACACCGTTCACAACCCAGTGACTGAAATTGAACCCGGCCTTTTGGGGTGCCGAGAAGTTCACTATCTCTCCGACTATGTGCCAACCTGCACCAGCTATAGCCGTTCCCACAGGGTTCGATGAAGTCGCCACCAGATACTCCAGCTTCATCTGGGCCGTGTAGGTTATATCCGAATACACGGTGATGTTTCTCGGGTTCTGCGTGTTGAGATCGTTCCACTGCTGGAAGGTGTATCTCGTATCGTCTCCGGCGACCTGACCGGAGGTATCCTTGCTCTGCGGAGAAGTCACGGCTATCAGTGTGGCTGTTCCGCTTCCGAGCACCACGCTCTTGGGAGAGGTGTAAGGGGTTCCCCCGATACTTATGTTCAGATTCGTGTGGGGCGAGGTGGTGACCGTCAGCGTGTAATCGGGTTCCTGCAGGGCGAAAACGGCGGTTACCTGATGGGGCCTGTCTATGGTCAATTCCAGAGGTCTCGCGCTTCCCACGTTCTGGCCGTTGACCAGCCAGTAACTGAAGTTGTAAGGTCCGAGATCACCCGAGAAATCGAACTGCCAGACGGCTCCTCTAGGTGTCCAGTAAGTCCCTGTCTCCCACAGTGTGGGCGAGGCGCTGACATCGATCCTGTACTCGGTAGTCATGTTGGCGGTGAAGGTCTTATCGGAATCGATGGTGACATTTCTCGGGTTCTGGGCGCTGCCGTCGTTCCAGTTGGCGAATGTATATTTGGAATCGATTCCCGTCATCCACGGCGATACATCCTTCTCCTGGTAGGCGACCACGGCGATCTGCTTGTTGCTTCCGCCCTGTACCACCATGCTCTTGGGAGAGGGATAAGTCGTTCCGTCTATTCTCACGTCCAGAGCGATGTCGGGAAGGGTGGTTACCGTCAAGGTGTACTGTACATCAGCGTTGTACTGAGCGACGACGTTTTTGGGTTCGTTTACCTGAACGATCATAGGATTCGTATTGCCGGCGTTCACACCGTTTATTACCCAGTGGCTGAAAGTGTAGCCGGCCATAGCCGGTGCCGTCAACGTGGCGTTCGTGTCTTTGTTGTACCAGCCTCCGCCTGTTACCGCCGCACCGACAGGATTGGAGGATACATCGACTTTGTACTGAACATTCATCTGGGCCGTGTATGAGAAATTACCGTTGACGGTGAAATCTCTCGGGTTGTTGTTGTTTGAATCGTTCCATTGCTGGAAGGTGTATTTGGTATCGTTACCGACCACGAACGCGGAACCGTCTTTTTCCTGAGGACTTGTAACCTGAACGTTCACATTCGTTCCTTCCGCGTACTTCTGGCTGAAAGGTGTCTGTTGATTGACAAAATTGATAGTTATCTGGAGCCCCGTATCGGGAGAAGTGGTTATTGTCAAAGTGAAACTTTTCGGACCGTTTGGACAACCGGTAAGAAGCAACATCAACAGAGCCGCCACCGATGCGAAGAACAAAAGCTTCCTTTTCATTGTACAACCTCCTCTCAAATAGAAAAACTATGATCATTCTATACTGCATTGAACGCCAAGTATATGACACGAAAGAAAGAGCGTATGGACAGTGTAATGGCAGCAAGAGTTAAATTCCACTATGATCTTACGCTCGTATAGAAAGATACTATCACTTTTCAAACATTCAGGTTCCATTCATCGGCTCTGTCCGTCTCCGAAATTCACCGGTGTAGATCGATAATCACCTTCGATTAAAACGGGTAGAAGCCCAGATCCAGCGCGTTTTTTTCATAGATACGTTCCATAAGTCTTTTCAACAATTCCATGTGTCCCTCTTCCCAAACTCTTAGAGTTGTCAGCAGTTTCTTGGCCCGGTCATCTTCTATCTTTTCCGAGGCCTTGCCGTAATACTCCACGAAGTCTTTCTCTATAAGGTAAGCCATTCTCAGTATCGAAAGATCGGCCAAATCGTTGCTGTAGGTGTTACTGGAAAGAGCCTGTGACTTCAGACGTTCTTTGAAGATTTCGTCCTTTTCCCCGGTTGCTTCGATATTTATGGTCTCATCGGTCTTGAGTTTTTCGATCATTTTCCTTATAAATTCCACATGTGAGGATTCCATATCCATCAGATACTTAAAGGTTTCCCTTGCCAGTGCTTGCTTAACTTTCTCCATGTTGCTTTTGTAAAACTCCTGCCCTGATCTCTCAAAACTAAGGGCAAGTTCCAGAATTTTTTTCAAATCACTCACTTCTTCACCCCCGCCAAGAATTCATCGATACCTATCGCAGCTCTATGACCGTCGGCAACGCCATGAATTATATCCGGTCCGTTCACTATATCTCCTCCAGCAAATAACCACGGTAAAGCAGTCTGTCCCTTTTCGTTAACAAGAATTCTGCCCCTTATGAATTGAATCTCTTCCTTTATTTCGACAGGAATAAAGTCATAATCTGGTGCTTGACCAATCGCTTCAATAATCATCGTGCCCTCTATGGTCGAGAGATCTGATTCATCGAATTGCGGATTGAATCTACCGTCGTCGTCAAAGACTCTTGTACAAGCTATAGTTTTTAATCCGCAGATCTTTCCATCTTTCAACAAAACTTCTTTTGGTCCACGAGATGGAAAGTATTTTATGCCTTCTTCCTTACCTTCGAGAATCTCTTCCAGGTCGGCCGGCATCTCTTCCATTGACTCTAGCGATGTCACCTTCACATCGATGTGATTCCTTTCCATTTTCTGTATGCGGGCTACGCTTCTGGCTGCATCCATCGCGACGTTACCACCGCCTATAACGATAACGCTATCGGTTACTGGTGGCTTCTCTCCACTTTCTTGCCTTAGGTAGTCGCGAATCTTTTCTAGAAGAGGTATCGCCATGATTACCCCTTCACTATCTACCCCTTTGATACCGGTACTCCTACCCTTAGAGAATCCGGTTCCCAGGAAAACCGCATCGTATTCGTCGCGTATTTCCTCCAAAGTTACATCCTTCCCGACGGTAGTGAGACACTTGATTTCAACCCCGAGCGACTCTATTACTTCTATGTCTTTATCCAGGGCTTCGTCAGGCAGTCTATATCTCGGTATTCCGTACCTCATAACTCCTCCGGCAAGGGCTTTGCTTTCGAATATGGTCGTAGAGTATCCCATCAGTGAAAGATAGTAAGCGGCCGAAAGTCCGGCAGGGCCCGCACCTATTATGGCTACTTTCCCGCGAACCTTCTTCACTACCTCTCCGTTCAAAGCATAACGTATCACGTCTTCAGTTTTCTCCTGATCCATGATGTAACGTTTCAGCCACCTTATCGCAAGAGGTTTTCCTCTATTACCAATCGAGCATACAGTTTCGCATTTGTGGGTACATACTCTTCCACAAACTGATGGAAGCGGGTTGGTTTTGTAAATCCAGTTGACTCCTTCCTCCGTGTCATCATGGAATACACTCTCTATGTATCGGGGAATGTCCATGTTAACGGGGCAGGCCTCTACGCATAGCTCGCAATCAACGCATCTGGATGCTTCCGCTATGGCTTGTTCTCTCGAATAACCCTTCACGAACTCAATAAAGGAGTCAACGCGTTCCTCTCCGGGAAGCTCTTTCATCACAACTCTTTCCAGATCGAGAAGTTCAGAGTCTTCGTCGCGAGAATAACCTATCGGTTGAATATCGTGGTGTATACCGGTCTCGTCCGGCAAAAAGAAGAAAGTGCCGGGATCGTCGGATATATGTATGTACTCCCTGGTCATATTTAAAGAGCCAGTGGTGCATATATCGACACACATGGCGCAGAAGGAGCAGCGACCGTAATCTATGGCCGGTCTCTGTGCTTTTTTTCCCGATTCTACAGTGATATCGACAGGCACCATCCTTATTGCGTCGGTCGGACAGATCTTCGAACAGGTGGAACAACCCGAGCATTTATCCCAGTCGTTTACGTGAAATCCCCTGTACCTTTCTGCCGCTTCACGGTAGACTTCTGGAACTTTTATGGTAACCGGTCTGGTGAAGAGCCTCTTCCAGGCTATTGTTGGACCCCAGAAAGTCTTTTTTAACCCATCATATATGCTCACACTACCAGCCTCCTATCGATCGATTTCGGGCGGACAAAAGTCCATAGTTGCCAGCCAGAGAGCAACATCTTCAATTCTTGTACCCGGAAGCAGCTTTTCAATACCGTAGAGTCCCTGCGGGAAGGAGGCACCCCTTACGTTTATTCTATAAGGTCTCTCGCTTCCATCGGAAACTACGAAGTAGCCGTATTCTCCTCTGGAAGATTCCACGTGAGCATAAACGCTGCCGGCAGGGACTTTCCATCTTAAAGCGCTCCCTTCGCTGATTCTAATGTTTACCGGTCCGTCCGGAATCTTCTCAACGATCTGTCTCAATATCCTCAAGCTCTGTCCTATTTCATAGTACTTAAGGGTAAACCTCGCGAAGGCATCCCCCTCCGTTGCTGTCGGTACTTCGAACTGCACGTGGTCGTATCTAGCATAAGGGGCGATCTTTCTCAGATCGTTAGGTAGACCGGTAGCCCTCAGGGCTACTCCGCTTATACCTAGCTTCAGTGCATCTTCCCGTGTCAACACACCCAGACCTTTCGTTCTGGTTCTAATTATCCTGTTTTTCAGGAGCAGGTTTTCGAACTCTTCACTTCTGCCTTCGATGTAATCGACCAGTTTTAGTATGTCTGCCTTTATGCCTTCAGGCAAATCCTTCCTGACACCACCCGGCACAATATACATGTGATATATTCTTGCACCGGTGATCTTTTCGAATATATCCAGGATGAGATCTCTATCGGCAAGGGTCCAGTTCGGCATTGTGTAAAGACCCGTAGAGCCTCCGATACCACCAAGGGCCATGAGATGTGAGGCTATTCTGGCAAGTTCCAAGATCAACATCCTAATCCAGTGCGCCCGTTCGGGCACTTCGACTTTAGCGAGCGCTTCTATCGCCATCGCGTACACCATCTCGTTTATATCCGGTTCAGGAACGCAAATTCGGGGAATCAATGCGAGGTTTTGCATCCAGGTCCTTCGTTCCATGAGCTTTTCAAAACCTCTGTGCAGGAATCCTGGTACTAACCTGGATTTTACCACTGTATCGCCTTCTACATAGAGATGGACGCTGGCGTTTCCATGCATTCCAGGATGGTTAGGTCCGATAAAGAGCTTTACTTCCTTACTCATCTTCGCCACCCCCTTCCGGCAAAAAATCAGCGCTGTACTTTCTATCCGGAAAATGCTCCTTAGAGTATTTATGGGGGTCGAAGTCCTTTCTCATAGGCGGTATCTCGCTCCATTTTTCCAGTATCAACGGCTTCAGGTCAGGGTTGCCATCGAAAACAATACCGAAGAATTCATGAACATCCCTTTCGTAGAACCTGGCAACCGGCCATATCTCCATGATCGTCGGGAGAACGGGTGTTTTTCTGTCTACAAGGGTACTCACAAGAATTGTCTCTCCGCTCTCCCAACAGAATAGTGTGTATACTACTTCGAATTTTTCATCGTTCAACCTATCTATACCTGTGATAAGCGAGAGGTGCGTGAAACCTTTCTGCCTGAGTAGTCCCAGAACGGACAGCAATCCAGAGGATTTTATATTTACAGAAAATTGTCTCTTAGTTATCTCCGAAAAGGTGAATTGGCCCGCCATCGACATAATTTCATTCAATTTATCATTCATGGAACTCATCGTGGATGTACACCTCCCCGAGAGCATCTATTTGATTTTTTCTGTACCATTCGTAGTTCGCTTCGTAATCCTTCCAACCCGTCGCCTCTCCTCGGTCGATTTTATCCATCAAATTTTTAAAACCATTTACAATTGCCTCTGGTCTGGGCATACAGCCAGCCAAATATAGATCTACAGGTACGTAAAGATCGAGCCTGTTGATCGTCGCGTAAGAGTCATAGTAGATGCCGCCGTTGATGGTGCAGGAACCGAACCCGACTATGTATTTTGGAGCCTGCATCTGCTCGTAGGAGTATATGACTCTGCGCAGGGTTTTGGTGCTGAGGTATCCCGTTACGAGGAGTATATCGGCCTGACGCGGTGTCGCCATCGGTCCTATACCAAACCTCTCCATATCGAAGCGAGCTGTCATTGTCGGTGGTAGTTCTATTGCACCGCAACCGGTACAGTAATAAAGCATCCAAAGCGATCTTGCCCTTAGCATATTTGCCACTCTTTCCCACGCGGTCTGCTCGTTGTTCATTAAACTCGCCTCCCCATTATGAAAACGACAATAACCACTTGAATGAAGGATAGTATGAGTGGCCATTTCCAGTAGAATTTGACTGCCTGTTCGACCCTGAAACGCGGCATAATGGACGAGATGATAACAGCAAGAAAGTAAACCAGGAAGAACTTCAAAAGAAATTCCCATATAGTCTTTCCGCCACCCAGAAAGAGGTTGACGAAAAGCCCAATCTCTATAAAGGTCCCGAAAGCGTGTTGGGTCATGAGCAATCCCAGGTACTTCCCGCTGTACTCTACAAGTGGCCCGGAAGCTATCTCGGCAGGTGCAATAAATGTATCGAAAGGCTTCTTGCCAAGCATGCCCATCAGAGATACGAAGCCAACAACTGCCCCGATAGGCATGATTAAGACATTGTAGGTTCCTCCGGAGTTCTGCAGCATTGCCAGCTCAGATAGGGATGAGGTTCTGAAATGGAAGAAGACACCCAACAACACTATCATGAAGGGGAGCTCGTATCCCAGCATCTGTGTTAATGCCCTGCCTATTCCGATTGAGGCGTTGGGATTTCCCGAGCCTACTGCCGACATCGCCATTCCCAGTAGACCTATAGCCAGCAGATAGATAATAACGAAGACGTTGTCAAGACCTGGGAAGACGACGAGATTTCCTGCTGGTATGAAAAGTACGGTGGCTATTGTGCCACCCAAAGCCATAAGGACTCCAAAATCAAATATGAAACCGTGAGAGATCGAATGTTTTGTAAGACTCTTGAAGATATCTATGAAGTTCTGCCAGAATGGAGGACCGCATCTTCTATGTATTCTAGCCTCGATCTTCCTCGCGATTCCTTCGAGAGTTACAGTATAGGCGAAGGCCAATATGAGTAATGCGATTGCAGATAGAATAGTTATAATCATACCGATCACCTCAACCACCAGAAGGTCCCGATAATGGCGACTATCGCGAGACCTATGTACAGTTGCGGATTGGCCGGATAAAAGATCGCTTTCAGCAACGCTCCCAGTTCCTTGATTTTATCCGATAGAGAAGAAAGCCAGTCCTCCATTGACGGCCATTTTTCGAACAACCTGTCGAAGGGTCTGTACATCCTGTACGAGAAATGGTATAACTCGCTCGTGTACAGAAAATCTCCTGCAGTATAGTTGTCCATCAGATCTACCTGCCTGGCTTTCTTCGCCCTCATGAATATGAAGAGTGATATGAAAAACCCAATAGCGAAAACGGTCGTAACCAATATCGAATCCCATTCGCCAGTGAGCGCTACGATCCTGGAAAAGGTAACCTCTACCGCGTTGATTCCGACCGAAGCCGTAACGGCGTTAATAGTCTTAATGGCGTTACTGGGCAGTATTCCCCAGAAAACAGTCAACAGTGTAAGGATTGTCATCGGGACAACCATCACGAACGGTACTTCCTTTAAATTTCTGTGCCGGGGCTTCAATTGACCTAGAAAGATCCCGGCCAATGGTTTGAAGACGTACATGAACGAACCTATACTTCCAAAGAAGGCTGCAAAGGCCAGGAAGGGAAGGCCGTTCTGTACGAGCTGCTGGTATATGAGCCACTTTGATACGAAACCGCTGGTCGGTGGAATCCCCGCTATAGAGATTATTGCCACCAGGTAGGTGGCAAAGGTTACAGGCATTTTGAGTATCAGACCACCCATTTCGTGCATTTTCGTTGTACCAGTTCTATAAGCTACGGCGGCTATAGCCATGAACATAGCGGCCGAGGCCATGGCATGATTGAGAACATGCATCAAGCCTCCTGCTGTGGCGTATGTGCCCCCGATCGAGAGTGCCATCACTATATAACCGGAATTGCTTACGGTTGAAAAGGCTATCAGTTCCTTTGCATCCTCCATCCTTATTGCCATAACCGTTCCCACTACAATGGATATCCCTCCCAGGAGGGCGAAAGCATAATTCACCACGGGTATTCCGTTGAAAACGGGAAGCTTGCTGAAAATCATGAAAGACGGCAAGGCCGAGGTGATAATGAACAGCAAAAAAGCACCTATCTTGGTGAGCGCACCAGAGAGTATGGGGCTAAATTCATCAGGAGCCGAAGAGTGAGAACCTCTGAGCCAGATGTGCAGTGGAAAGACTCCCATCTTTGCCAGAACCATCACGCCCAGGGAAATCAAGATAACCAATTGTACCTCAGCAGTCGCGCCTCCGATTCTAGCGGCAACGGTTGAGAATTCTATCGAACCTAATTTATCGAGCATATAAAAGATCGCAAAAAGCATCGAATAAGTACCTATCGAAGCTATTGCGACGTATTTTATAGCCTCTTTCAGCGATTTCTCCTTGTCCTGAATTATCAGGATGAGTGAAGCCCATGTCGAAATCTCCCAGAAGATCATTAATGTGAGGAAATCTTGTGAAAAAACCGCTCCAAGTGTGCCGGCCGAGACAAGACCGAGCAGGAAAATCTTCACCGGACTCTTCTTTAGCGGAAACATGAAGATTGCACTCATGGATATAATGAGTAGCACGATAGAGGCAAAAAACCAGTTGGTTGGAGTGATGCCGAAGTTAAAATTCAGCCTCTCGGTTATTCCGATCACTTCGTACGAAACGTTACTTCTTCCGGTGAAAAAAACGTAAATGAACGAAAAGACCTGAAGCACAGCATAAGCTCCGTAAGCGATCTTTGTATTGAACTTCGCTATAAGGTATAAGATCGGTGTAGCCAACAACGAAGCCACCAGTAGGGTCAGGATGCTCATTTATACCCCTCCAATCAGGTTTTTTCCCAGTGTGATGATCGCATCGACCATAGCGTTGCCCGCTTTGCTGAACGCCATCAAAGTCTCATGTGAGCTTGATCCCAGAAACACGAGAATCGCTGCAAGAACAACGCCTATCGCCATTAACTCCAGCGGAAGAGAAAGCCTTGCCCTCTCCTCTCCTTTATAAGGTCTATAAAGGGCGAAAATCCACCTGAAGTAGTAAGTTATCTCTATCGCCGCGGCCAGCAAAATCACGATCGGAACTACGAGCAACGACTCGAAGCTTGAGGAGATCGCAAGAAGCTTCGCTCTGAACCCCAAAAAGAGGGGCATTCCCGATATCGAAAGAGCCGATACTGTAAAAATCAACCCGGCAACGGGCGCCATCCTTCCCAGGCCGTAAAGGCTTTCCAGGTCATCTGCACCCAGTTCTTCGGTAGTGTAGCTGTCCACCGAGAAGAGAACGAATTTGGCGAGGGCATTATTTATGATCAACATAACGCTTGCAGTCAACGCCTCGACAGTTCCTATACCGACCAGGAAGATTGCAAGACCCGATTGAGCAATGCTCGAATAGGCGAGTGTTGATCTCAAATTCCTTTGTTTGAAGGCAATAACTTCTCCGATTAGAACCGTCGCAACACCCAGAACGATTACCAGATCTAGAGCACGCCGGTCCCCCACCGCCAATATGACCCTGCTGAAGGTTGAGATCATGGCGACAGGATAAACTGAAGCGAGAACCAGAGTGGCCATATTCGATGATTTCGTAAAAACCCCCGGTACCCAGCCGTTGAAAGGTACCAACTTCGACTCAACTCCCAGGCCCGCTATCATCAGCAAAGAAGATACGAGCATAACATCGCCGTTCAACAGACCATCTGAAACCTTTGTAGCTATCGCTGAGATGTTGAGAGTCCCCGCAGCGGCATAAAGCACGGCAACTCCGAGAAGATACAGCAGCGAACCTACTGAACCGAGCAATAGATACTTGAAAGCGGCGACCTTACTCTCTCCTTCCTTGCCCGTCATGGCTAATAGGTAGGCGGCGACCCCTGCGATTTCGAGAAAAACAAAGAGATTGAAGAGATCGTTTGTGAGGAGAATTCCGTTCAGCGAGGCTAACGAAATCGTATAGACGACCGAAAACTTTTCCAAAGCCCTCTTCTTACTTAAGTGTATGATAACTGCGAAAAAGAAAAGGATATTTGCCACAGGAAGGAGTATTCTCGTCGCGTCTGTCACGATCAGATCGATGCCGAAAGGGCTTCTCCAGCCACCGATAGAGTAGCTCGCGGTGCCCGAAGAAAAAGAGAGAAAGATGCCCGCAACTGCATTGAAGATAGCCGAAAGAAAAAGCAGCCAGTTCGATATCCTATTTGCGAAAGTGCTGATAAAAGCCAGTGCTAAAGGTACGGCTATGAGCCAGACGGGATTCATTCTTCAGCACCTCCTCGTTCTATCAGTTCATCGATATCTATCGTTCCCTTAGAATGGTTTATAGTAACTATTATGGCAAGTGCCAGAGCAGTAATACCCACGCCGATCACTATGGATGTCAGAACGAGTGCCTGAGGAAGAGGGTCGACAAAGAGCAGCGTCGATGAATTGTTCTCAGATGAAAGTATAGGGACTAACCCTTTTTCTATATAGCCTATCGAGACTATAAAGAGATTTACACCTATCTCGGCGATATTCAGAGATACTATCAGCTTCACAAGATTCTTCTGCGAAAGGAGGCCGTAGATACCTATGGCCGTCAACAACAAAGAGAAGTACTGGATCATATATTATCGCCCCCTTCCGAAACGAAATCGTCCACAATTCCTGAAAGCTCTGCCCCAACTTTCAATCCTATAAGAGAATAGACGATTGGGATCAGACCGGCGCTGAAAAGATTTCCGACAACCCCGGTCGGGAGAAAGTTCTGCAGAAACGAACCGGAAATCAACAGACCCCCGATTCCCAGCAAAATATAAGCTAGTCCCATAGAACCTTCCAGGACTTTTAGCAAAGCCGGAGCACGTTTCTCATCATCGACCATCACAAGAAGCAGAAAGGCAGCTGCTATAATCGCGCCACCCGGGAACCCGCCACCGGGAGTTAAATGACCGTGTGTGAAAACATAAGCCCCGAGTATCAGCAGGAGAGGAGAAACGATTTTGGCCGCTGTTTTTACGACTGGGCTGGCTTTGATTGGACTTAGAAGACGCTTTTTGTCTCCACCCAGTAGAAGACCAACGCCTGTTGCCGAGAGGAACAAAACCGTAACTTCGCCAAGCGTATCGAAGGACCTGTAATTAATGACGATCGAAGTGACGAAGTTGGCCGAACCGGTTTCAGCATCGATGGTTGAACCGAACTTCACTTCTTTCAAAGTATCGTTTACAGATTTAGTAACGTAACTATGAGAGTTTCTTTCCGATAGATCAAACTCTCCGTACCGTGGTACTCCCGAAACGGTCTGTGAATCGGTATTGAGTACGATACTCACTGTGAAGAAGAAGAGAAGAGCGATGATCCCGGCGATAATCCTTTTCATTCGACATCATCTCTCTTAAGCTTTCTCAAAGACAGAAGAAAGATGGCGGTAGTTAGTCCGGCTCCCACTGAAGCTTCGGTTATAGCGACGTCCGGAGCTTTCATAATAACAAATAGAACTACCGAGAGCAATCCCACGGCCGACAGCATTATAACCGATGTTATCAGCCTCCTGGCCTCGATAGCCACCAGAGCCAGTACTACTATGGCTACCCCGGTTATTAGCGAGAAGACGTTCATTCGTCTTCACCCCCTTCAGAGGGCTTTTGGTTAACTTCGGCTATTTCTTTTCTACCGACCGGCTCTATGCCCTTTTTCATGGCAGCTCTGGCGATTACAGAGCTCCCCACCGGATTTGTGATCGCGATGAAAGTGACTATGATTATAGCTTTCATAAGCCAGGCAGGATTTGCCAGTCCTACGCCGAGTATGAGAGAGAATGAACCGAGCGTTGTAGCCTTCGTTCCTGCCTGAAGCCTGTTATATACATCGGGCATTCTAAACATACCCAATCCCCCCAGAAAGTAGAAGAAGGCCCCGATAGAGATCATTATGTATCCCAGAATATCCAATACGATCATTTTCTCCCCTCCAGATACCGGATAACCACAACGGTCTCCAGAAATGAAAGGGCCGCATAGACAAGAGCGATATCGAGGAAAAGTGAGTTTCTATCGATGAGCGAGAAGAGAACTATCGCGCCCGTTACCATTACATTCAAGATATCAAGAGCGGCCACCCTGTCTGGAGTCGTCGGCCCTTTGAAGAGTCTGTAAAGAGTAAGGAAAGCACCGAGCAATATCAAGGAAAAAAAGATGGAGAAGGCAATCATTCGAAAACCTCCTTTATCCGTTGTTCAAAGCTTTCTGGGATTAATCCGGTTACTTCTGCTGACTGTAGATCTTCCTTCAAATCGATGGAATGAATTAAAAGTCCCTTTTCGTCTATATCCACGGTCAGCGTTCCTGGAGTCAGAGTAATGGAATTGGCCAGACATAATTTGGCGAAGTCTCCCTTCAGGTCTGTATCTATCCTGAACATACCCGGATTGATCGGAAGATCGGGGTTTAGTACCCTGCGCGCAACATCGATATTTGCCTTTACCATTTCAATTATGAATACCGGTAGAAAGCGAAATATGAATCTAAAAACACGCAGCGGAAAATCCAGACCGAAACGGAAATTCGAATACCTGCTGAAGATAGCCGCCACGATGGCTGTTATAAACAATCCCAGGAGCAACTCCAATGGATCGAAACTCCCTGTAAAACCTAGCCATATCAAAAATCCAATTACGTTAACCGATAAAAACTGCAGGGCCATACCACCACCCCTTATAATGAAATTTGTGAAATGCATTGAGTTTATATTGTTTATAATACCATAACCCTGTATGGGTAAAGCATTCTTAGTATTGAATATCGATATTTCCAAAACTCAACTCGCGAGTATTCACTAATTTCAATACGGTCTCGTATCGGAATTGCTGTACAAAACGATATGCGACTCATGGCCCTGTCTTCCAAACTGTTTCAAGTCTGGACAAATCGCAAGTATTTTCAGCCATTACTTAAAGACAAAAATCTCCATCTGATATATATAGTAGTCCAACATACCTATCAGGCATGCTGTTTAGAAAGACTGTAAAATTATACGAAACGGTGAGGAGCCACAAATCCCAAGACTAAAGCTAGGGCATCGAAACACTGCTGGTTTTCACTTCAAAAGTGCATGGCACCAGCCAATTGGAAAGGACTTCAATGTGAAATGCGTTAAATCAAAAAATCTATTCCACAAACCTCTTGACCCAGACGGTTCCGCTCACGAATATGGTCATTGTCGAATCATGAGTGGCGCTGTAATCGTACAGAGCCAGCCAGTTTATGTCCTCGGAAACTCCGCTGTTCAGTATGTCGATTATCATCGAAAATGCCGGAGTTGAACCGGAATCCCTCTCAAAGATATTTTCTCCAGGAAGAATCGTATCGTCGAAAAGTTCGTTGTCTTCTATGATTTCCGGATCGGTTATCAGTAGAGGTATATCGGTGAAGGGATCGCGGGAGATGTAAAACTTGAGATCGATCTGGCCATCTTCGCTCTCCCAGATTACCCTGGCCTTCACCTGAACGGAGGTTATTCTGAAGTTGTCTGGAATTTGAATCGGGCTGCTTTTTTGAGCCTCTGCGATAATCTCGTCGAGAGTCGGGATGCTCTGGCTGCCAAAGGCAAAGCTATTTATCGGGGAAGGGGTGCCAGGTAGCTGAAAGACTATGGGTTCGATAAGGCTCTCTGTTATAGGTATTGGAACTGGCATTATGTATAGACACCCGCTCAATACCAGTACCATTAAAAGTGTCGCCGAAACGAAAAACCATCTCTTCATATAAATCTCTCCCCTCTAGAAATTTTCGCCGCTTTATCTTCAAGAAAGCCCGGTGTGGATCGAACGGGAGTTTCTACTCGAGAAGCGCACCGGGCAAGATGTTCAGGACTGTAATTTAGATTATACTCTCTATCTCTTTCATTACTTCATCGGTCAACTTTTCTTTGGCTTCAAGAGCTTTCAAGTTTTCTTCGAGTTGTTCGACCCTGCTGACGCCGAGAATCACGGAACTCACGTTCTCGTTTTTCAGAACCCAGGCGAGAGCCAGTTGGGGTAAACCGGTCCCAAGTTCTTTCGCTACATTGGCCAGTTTTCCGACTTTTTCCAGATTTTCCTTGGACAGCATACCGTTTTCTTCCAGGTGCTTCTTCAAACCGGGGAATCTGGCGAGCCTACTGTCTTGAGGAATTCCGTCGTTATATTTACCGGTGAGCAATCCACTCGCCAGTGGGCTCCAGACAGTCAATCCCATTCCGTATTTTTCATACAGAGGGAGATATTCCTTCTCGACTCTCTCTCTGGAGAGTAAATTGTACTGGGGTTGTTCAACAACGGGATGAATTGCGTTTAGCTTTTCTGCCACACGGTGAGCCTCTTCAAGTTCACCGGCGCTCCACTCCGAAGTTCCCCAGTAGAAGGCCAGTCCATTCCTGACTATATAGTCCATCGCCAGAACCACTTCCTCCATGGGAGTCTCTGGATCAGGCCTGTGAGCGTACAGAAGATCGACATAGCTTAACTGAAGTCGTTTCAAAGAGTTCCAGGTACCCTCGAGAAGATGCTTCCGGGAAAGGCCTTTCTGGTTGGGCTTGTTTCCCCCCCAGAAGATCTTGGTGGAAACGACTACTTCCTCTCGTTTGAACTCTTTGAGGATCTCGCCCATCATCGATTCAGACATCCCGCTGGCGTAGGCCTCAGCGTTGTCAAAAAAGTTTATTCCCTCTCTGTATGCCCTGCGCATAGCCTCTCTGGCGTTTTCGATATCCAGCTGTGCTCCGAAAGTCAACCATGAACCGAGCGACAGTTCACTTATCCTTAAGCCGCTTTTTCCAACTTTGCGATATTCCATAAATAACCTCCTTCATTCATGATGATTTTAATTCCGATATACTTTGTTTGCTTTGATTATACCACCGTAAGCTTTACTAACAATATATAGATCGAAACTCTTCCCACTAATGATAGTTCAACAGATATTCCAACACGGCAAAGCATTACAGTTTTTTGGCTTTCTCTGATAAACTTAATTTGTGAATAAAAGGGGGTGTTTCGTATGTATGAAAGAAGCGAAGGTAATTCTGGCATCGAAGGAATCTCTTACCAGACTCTTAGCAGGTTGAGCTACTGGGCCGGATTCGTCGGCATATGGACTCTCATCGGCGCTACGCTCGGAATAATAGGCTCGATCGCAGGAATGATAGCGAACCCCTTTTCCATATTCGGTCTTATCAGTGCTATCGTTGCCCTTGTGATGGGTCTCAGACTAAGAAGAACGAAGAATGAGCTGGAAACTTTCATTCACACAAAGGCTCCTCTGAATCTCGAAATAGGTCTCGACAGCATGATGAAGTATTTCAGGATCCAGGGTGTCCTTATAATTCTGGCCATCGTCTTCATTCTTATTACCGTGATCGCTGTGATCGTAATGGGGGCGGCTTTCAATTTCAATTTCGATTTCTATAACACATAGATGGCAACGGGGAGGTTTTACCTATCGTTCTAAATATCGTTCTGATAATCGCGGTCTGCATACTGCTGCTGATACTATTACAGTCGCGCAAGAAGACGACCGTCAGAACCGAATCGGTGATTCACAGGATCGAACGAATCGCCGAGTTGAGCACGGCAAGAATGACCACATTGCTCATATTCGAACCTGAAAAGGAAAGCATAGTACCGGGCACTTCACAGAGATATATTTTTATAGTTCCCTTTCAAGTTCGCGGTTATCTCGATCTCAAAAGTATAGATAGTAATTCCATCGAGATTTACGAAGGGGAGAGCAGAAGAATAAAGCTCGTTCTTCCTCCTCCGGAACTCGAAGTGACCATACCCCAGAGCAAGATACCGGATATACGTGTGATAAATCAGAGCGGTGTACTGGTTAAGGTTTTCGGGAACAGGGATATGCTCAAGACATTCCAGTCTTATAGCAAAGAGATAGAACGACAGGCGTTGATCAGCGCACAAGAAATGGGTATTGAAGAGACTTCTAGAGAGAGCGCCAAGAACTTCTTCCACGGGCTTCTCCTGGGGATGGGGTTCGATGAGGTGGTTGTACTGTTCAAAGAATCGGAAAGGCCGCAAAGCCTCCGGGAGAGCCCAAACCCTGTGATCCGCTGAATAAACGGTTTTATGACTTAGGAGTTTATAAAAGGCGATTATAAAATTTTGAGAAGTATTTGGTTGATAAAAATAAAGCAAGAGGGGGGAGAAAAATGAAGAAATGGATGATCTATACGCTAATCGTCGCGGTCGCTGTGGCGATCGTTCTCATAGCGACAATTCCGGCACTGTTGAACAAAGAACCCGTTATGGAACTGCCGGTTCAGGTAGTTAACCAGGGAGAAAAACTCAGTGTCGATTTGAAGGCCTTTATAAAAGATGAAAAGGCCGATGAAGTCACGCTCGAAAAGGTCGATGGCCCCGGAACAATAACCGGATCGGTATTCACATTCGAGCCTGCTTTCAAGTACGTAGGCGAGGTGATCGTAAAGATAAAGGCAACCGACAAACAGGGGAAAAACTCCACGGGAGAGCTGAAGATAAACGTCATAAGAGTCAACAGACCTCCGGAAATCGATACAACGCCGCTCAAGGTTTTCGAGGGAGAGAGTATGTCTCTCGACCTTTTGACGATCGTGAAAGATCCGGATAACGATGAGATATCTCTCAAAGTCGATGGCCCTGGAAATCTCGAAGGAAGGACATATGTGTACGCTCCAGGTTATATGGATGCCGGTAAGAAAGTCCTGAGAATCACCGCAAAAGATTCCGAGGGCAATGAAACAGTGAGGGATGTGCAACTCGAAGTGGTGGATGTGAACGCGCCACCAACTCTCGTGGTATCGGATCAAACGGTCAGGGAAGGAGACTCTCTAACCGTAGATCTCGCATCTCTCGTTTCGGATACGGATGGTGACGCGGTGACACTGTCTCTCATCGGTGGGCCGGGAGGGATCGTCGATGGAGTCTTCGTCTATAAGCCGGGCTTTGAGGAGGCCGGTGAAAGCGTGGTTTCGATCTCCGCCAGAGATAGCAGGGGAGGCGAATCGACCTCGACTTTCAAAGTAACGGTTACCGAGACGAACAGACCACCCAGAATCTTCTTGAGCGATATGGTGATTTCCGAAGGCGAAGAACTCGTAGTTGACCTCTCGAGTCGCATGCTCGATCCCGACGACGATCCTTTAGAGATCATAGTGGAAGGGCCCGGTGCGGTGGAAGACAACAGATACGTCTTTACTCCAGGCTATCGTGATGCCGGTGACAAGGACGTTGCCATAACGATTTCCGATGGCAAAGGTGGAATCGGCAGAGCCTCTTTCACGATTCGGGTGCAGGATGTAAACAGGCCGCCTGAAGGATCGATAGCTAACGAAACCATCTCCGAAGGCG